>Ga0255770_10000023_pt1 | contig 144470 bp, 132 predicted proteins | sample 071ome_22_FD_179968 | JGI IMG/M metagenome (GOLD analysis project Ga0255770, IMG submission 179968) | Coastal salt marsh microbial communities from the Groves Creek Marsh, Skidaway Island, Georgia - 071404AT metaG (version 2) | ecosystem: Environmental > Aquatic > Marine > Intertidal zone >...
CAATTTCATTTGATGATTACTGCGTGTATACCGATTCAGAAGATAGAACAGAATTCGATAAGGTAGACACAGATAATGATGGCATAATTACTAAGGAACAGTTTATTGAAATGTTTTGGAAAGGAGGTAACTCTGAGTTGAACGAAATTAAAACACACTTTGATGCATGTGATGAAGATGGAGACGGTTTTCTGTCAGTAGAAGAGCTTGCGAAATTTATGACTGGACAAGATAATTGGGCTGAAGAAAAGCCAAAGTTAGAAGAAAAATCAGATAACTGGTGGGCTGGAGAAGAGGATTAAGAATTTCATTCTTCTTTCTTAACTCTTGAACCTGCTACAGCAGCCATTGCAAGTGCGGCCATACCAGCCATTAGTCCGAATCCTGGTAATGCGTCACCGACTGCACCGGTTAAACCTCCATCATCATCGATAGCACCTGGTATTGATTGATTAATTACTGGAAATTCGACTACTCCAGTATCACCACCATTCGTTGTAGCATAATACATTCTGAATGATCCGCCACAATAGAATATTTGGCAAGCAGCAAGAGGTGCATTAATTCCAGGTTTTGAATACTGAACTCTAAGTTGAGGTTCTTCTCCACTTCTATTAAATCTAGTCATATTTCTATCGACATCTATGTTCCAAGTAACTGAATCATCATTTCCATTATTTGCAGTGGCAGGAAATTCTTGCATTGCCAGCTCAATACCGCCTTTGTACAAAGTTAATGTAAGGTTTTGACACTCACTCTGATCGTTACAATTATCTGAATATATGTTAAAATCTAATTTAATTTGAATAGTTCCATTTTCATCAAGATACATGTCTTGCTTAAAATTATCACTTATTCTACAGGTATAATCCATTTCAATCTGCTGGTTTACTTGATTGGGCCATTCAACCTCTCCATATCCTTCTTCCGCAGAACCTGTAGTATCATTACCATCAAAATGCATGAAACAATTGGACAAATCACTATTGCCATAAATATGCATATGGGGATTATCTACAGATGGTTGCCTAGGATCAACGAAAGACTCCTGAGCCGTCGCTGGAGCCACTAATGAACTTACAAGAAGTAGAGCCACTAGCGCCACAGATTGTAACCTAAGGTTGGTTGCCATGTATTACCGTCGATACCCGTATGGTTTGAAACTTACCGACACTCGATTGGCTGTTAATCGAATCTTTGAAGCCCTCTATTTTCTCTATTTGTGGCTTTTCTGGCGATATTTAGGGCATCTCCGAGCATATCTGCACTAATTAATTGCCCATCTAATCTCTTATTTGCTACTCCAGTGATAATCGACATCACCTTGATAGTGTCTCCAAATGCAGGATCATGTCTTGCTCCAAATATTACTTGAGCTGTTGGTGAAAGTTTTGAAGTCATTAAATCACAGACTTGATTTGCTTGTTCTAGAGTCATGTACGGCCCTCCAGTTACATGAATCAATGCACCAGTTGCACCTTCAATATCAATATCCAATAATGGATGATTTAGAGATTCATGAACAACTTCTTCAGGCCCTTGGTCAGACTCACCGTAAAGCATCATTGTAACTCCTCCACCTTTCATTATTGTTCTAACATCAGCGAAATCAAGATTTATCAGACTTGGTAGTGTAATTGTTTCTACAACCCCCTTTACAATTTCTGCAATTAATTGATCCATTATACTAAATGCCTCAGTAAGAGGCATGTTTGGTACGAAATGTAACAGTCTATTGTTATCCAAGACAAGAACTGCATCAGTTTCTTTCTCAAGTAGTTGAAGTCCTTCTAGAGCTCTGTTCATTCTTTGTTTTCTTTCTACATCAAAAGGAGTTGTCACGATTGCGACAACCAAGGCCCCTGCACGCCTTGCTTCCTCTGCCACAATCGGAGCAATTCCTGTGCCGGTTCCCCCTCCTAATCCGGCAGTAACAAAAACTAAGTCAGCTCCACTAACAATTTTCGATATTACATCACGTCCTGCTTCGGCACATCTTCTACCCATTATTGGGTCGCCTCCAGCTCCAAGTCCGCGTGTAATATGCCTCCCTACAAGCAATTTTTGCATTGCTCTTGTATGATCTAAATGTTGTTTATCGGTGTTTATTGCTACAGTTATTGCACCATCTACTCCGATATGAGTAATTCTATTCATGGTATTATTTCCAGAACCCCCACATCCACAAACAAGTATTCTTGGATCCGGAGTTCCAAAGGATTCTAACTCTCTATCACGTAGTGCAGTTTGTATTCTTCCGGATGATGGAGGACGTTCATTTACGCCCACTGAACTATGAGGCACTCCTGTCATAACATCCCCCGCGCATCCCGGCATTACTGCCTTACAATTGTTCATTGGTATTCTTAGCATTATTAACAGTTGAGGATAACTTGAGGGTCTAGAGGCCGATTATCGCAGTAGATTATCAGAACCAAAATGATTTTTTTTCATAATTATTTTTTTCTGATTTTCCGAGGTTCGACCGGAAATTGACATAAGTAAAAGGTCACTCGAAGGCTCGTCCCGCGCTTAGCTCAGTTGGCTAGAGCACCTGACTGTAGACTGGAAACACATGGTTGTAGGCAGCCATCAGGGGGTCCCCGGTTCAAGTCCGGGAGCGCGGACCATAATATCATCAACTACAACATAAAATCTTGAAACAAACATACTAATCCAAGATATTATGTCCCAAGAATAATAGTATGATTGCAATGATCGATAATGTCCTCTGGAGATGTAGAAGACGCGCTCCTTTTCTAAATTCTTTTGATGGCCATTTCCATTGCATCATTGATCCACTGAACACAAGAATCCAAACACAGGCCATGCCAAGCCATAATGTCCAGTGCCATTCAAGTAGAAACCCATGAATAGTTCCCATCGTTGCACTACCAAATCCTAACCAGATGTGTACTTTCATAAATCTTCTATTGAATACGCCCAATTTACGTTTGAAATCTCTTGGTTCCTTACCTAAAAGTTCGGGTCCATTTTTTCTTAACCAAATAAATGTAGGTTTCCATAAAATAATGATTAATGTACCTACCATAAGGTATAATGAAATATTCCCTAGATCTTCTGCGTCAATTCCGAGAATTTTCGAATCATCTTCGTCTTCTTCATCACTATCATTATCAGCCAGTGTACTCGAAGATAACAATAAAACCAAGAGTAAAATGAGAAGATTTTGTCTTAAAACCATTAGATCCTAACCCATTTAGAAATTTTGTTGACTCTTTCGTAAGCAAGAAAGTAAACCTAAAATCATGGTATCCTTTATTGAATAAATAATTACATTGCCATCTCGTCTTGAACAGAGTATCCCTTTACTTTTCATTAGAAGTAAATGCTGACTAGCAATTGGCTGAGATACGTCTACAGATTTCATTATCTCAGATACGGATGCGTCACCTTTCTCTAAATATTCAACGATTTTAATCCTTAAAGGGTGGCCTAAAACTTTGATTTTATCGCAAACTTCCAATAGAAAATCATTCCGCAACACTACAGTCATAAATTTGGTACTGAGCATGTTATTATATAATTATCTATATATAAATATATACATATTTAAATATTGAAACCTTTTCGCAATATCATGGTATGGAATATATTTCGTAACAGTAATGATATTTCAGCAGCAGAAGTAAAAGCTCGTATGGAAGAAGGTTGGTCTCCTTTTATTGTAGATGTCCGGTCTTTGGCTGAGGTTAAAAAGTTTGGAAAAATAAAAGGAACTAAACTAATACACCCACATTCTAGTATAATTAGTGTCAAAAATAAGATTCCGGAAAATGTTGATGTCTTAGTCTCTTGTATGGGTGGAACGAGATCAAAAATCGCTATTCAGAAACTTAAGTCTGAAGGATATAATTCCGAACGTCTTTTCAACCTTAGAGGAGGATTTAATTCGTGGAAAAAATCTGGGGGAAAAACCAGTTAGAAATTTGCTAGTAAAGTGAGATTATGATAGTTGAAACTCTGCATAATGATTCTTGGGCTAAAACCTATTTATTAATAGATAAATCCTCAAAAAAAGCTGCTATTATTGACTCAGTTTTTGGTCGACACGAACAAGATTTAGATTTTATTCAACAGAATAATTTGGATCTAATCTACGCAATAGCAACGCACACTCATGCCGATCATGTGACTGCGTGTTTTGATTTACGAGAAAAAACAGGATGTGAATATGTGATGTATAATAATACTGTTTCATTGGGAGTTAGTAAATATGTTCAGAACGGTGAAAGTTTGAATTTAGGAAATTCTGTTTTAACATTTTATTTTGCTCCTGGGCACACAAATGATTCAATGGTAATTAGGGCGGGAGATAATTTATTCACTGGAGATTTCCTATTTACCGGTGAAGCAGGGGTAGGTAGAGATGATCTACCTAGTGGTCGTCCTAAAGTACATTGGGATTCGTTAAGATTATTGGATAATTTTTCTGATAATCTTATGGTTTATTCAGGGCACGACCCTCCTAATACAGAGATGAAAAGTTTGGGTTGGAACAGATTGAACAATCCAGTATTAAATTTTAATAATTTTGAAGAATATTTGTCATGGCAAAAGAAGCAATGGGAAAATCTTGGTGAAGTTACAAAAATAAAAACCGCTATTCCTGCGAATATATTTGCAGACACAAGCTCAGGAACAAATTGAAATCATGTTAAAGGTGAAATATGTTGAAGGGAAAAATTTATCCAATTTTATTAGTATTTTTACTTTCAGGTTGTTTATCTGATACATCAACTTGGGACCGAGTAGATGCAGATACTTTCAATCAAGAGATTATAGACAATGAATCTGCCTTTATATTAGATGTGAGAACACTTTCAGAATGGAATGAAGATGGTTACATAGATAATGCTACATTAATACCTCATAATGAATTAGAAAATAACGAAGAAAATCTTCCTGAGGATAAGGATGAGTTAATTCTACTCTATTGTCGAAGTGGGAATAGATCTGAAAATGCGGCTCAGACTTTAATAGATATGGGGTACAGTAATATCATTGAATTGAAAACAGGTATCAATGGATGGAAATCAGATGGATATCCAGTTATTTATACTTAAATTATCAATTTTGGATTATAGTCATTGTTTAACCCCTGAAAGTAAAGTCAGTAGCTGCTTTATAATTCCAGTTTTACCTTTACGAATATCCTAAAAAACTGCATAGATATCTCCTTCAGTAAGAGAAAAATCTCCTTACTGCAGGACTTCGGTTCAAGTCCGGGAGCGCGGACCAAACAATCATACCAACTACATAGTTCATATTTTATCATTAAACAATTATAATATGCTTCTCCTCATTGGTAATGTCATGAAGTCAGCTTCATATACACTAATTCTTATTTTTTTATTTACTAATCTGTCAGGATGTTTTGGCGATGACTCCATGAATTGGCCCGAGAGAGTGGATTCAGAATGTGATTTTGACTTTGATAATTTAACTTGTGAAATTTTTACTAAAGAAATGAATTACCCAATATGGGGAATGAATTCGCCTAATAATGAGGGATATTGGATTGCTGACCAATCGGGAGTTATTGTCCAATTTATCAACTCCACAAATAACACGATATTGGATATTAGTAGTATTATTTCAAGATGTCATTTCGAGCAAGGTTTACTTGGTTTTGAATTTACAGATAATTTCTCATCTGATGGCTTAATATTACTGAGTTACATAGAAAAAGGCTCTTGTGACGGAGATAACAAAGCTGATTTAATTCTCAGCTCGGCATATTTTGATGGCGAAAAAATTGACATAAATTCTATCACTCGCCTAACCTCTGTAGAACAGCCATATCGAAATCATAACGGTGGTCATTTAGTCTCAATAGGAAATAATAGTTATTTGTGGGGTATCGGAGATGGAGGTTCTCATGCAGATCCTCATTCAAATGGTCAAAATTCAGAAAATGTACTAGGTAGTATTCAATTATTTAAATTTAATAATAGTGAACTTTTGGATATTGATAATGATGGAACGCCTTTGATTAAAACCTTGCATCATGGTTTGAGAAATCCATGGAGATTTGATGTAAATAATTCAGGATATCTTTGGATCACTGATGTGGGGCAAAACTGCTGGGAAGAAATTAATTTAGTCAACTTGTATGATTATTCTAATTTTGGCTGGTCTGATAAAGAAGGATACAATATTTTCTCACAAAATTCTTGTTCAATTATTGATACGGATTTACAGAATTTTACCGACCCAATATACGTTTATCCTCATGAGAATGGCAATTGCTCCATAACAGGAGGTTACTGGATTGACGATAAATCACATCCTCTAAATAATTCATATATTTTTGGAGATTTCTGTACAGGTAGTATTTGGCTTTTAAAATATCAGGAAGGAATTTGGGAGAACGAATTATTATCTACTACAGGAACCATGATTACGAGTTTTGCTGAAGGCCCATCTGGAGAAATATTAATATTCACCTGGGGGGGAACTGTTTATTCTTTAGCCGAATAATGTGAAATTATCTTTTTCCTCCAAGGCTCTTCATAATTATCATAAACATATCGAGAGATTGGTATCACAAATAATAAATTAATTACTATAAATTCAGGACTAAATCTTATACTGCTCCCATTAATCAATATTATCATTGCCGATAGATAATTGGCAATTACGAGATGTAAAATATAGAAGCTATAACTTGCTACGCCTAATGAATATATAGGTCCATTACGCAAAAAATTTAATATTTTATCTTTCCCAGAAGATGAAGATAGAAACAGTATTATGAAAAGAGGTGTCAACAATCCATTATGAATATAATTATCAAATTGCTTTGGGAGGAATATAAATAATAAAAGAATAATAATTGAGGTAGGCAAAACTAATTTATGAGATATCGTTAAATTTTTTTCTCTAACAACAATCCAAGTACCTATACTGACACCCATATAAAACTCAAAAATTCTGATAAATGGAAATTTATGAATAATTTCTAATTCGGTAGAGTAAATATCCAATCGTGCCTCTAGTACTAGCACAATAGCCTGTGACATTACATAAAAAAATAAAAAATAATATATTAATTTTTCAGAAGTACAGGATATTAAATAATTGTGGATTAAAGGGAATGTCAGATAGCATGTTAAGAAAACCCCTATTGTCCAAGAAGGACGGTTTATGTACCAAGGTTCTGGTATATGGGGAAAGAAGGATTGAAAATTAAATATATTTATTAAAACTGCTAAGATTCCTTTTTCTAAGGAAGAGTCATAAATGTATATGGTCCTGTAAATGAATATAGGTAGAAATAACAATAATGCAATGTAATACAGAGGGATTGTTTTTGCAACTCTTCTTATGAGAAAAGATCTAGCTCGACTTTTCGTCCAATTTTTGTTGCCAGTGCCTATTGAGATTAATAATCCCGATAAAACGAAAAAAACACTTAATGCGGCAGTTCTTTCAAGAAGGATGTTTTCGATTTCCGAAGCCCCATCAATTTGATCTGGTAATTCGTGGAGCAGGAGTACATGGAGGGCAGCTAGAAATCGTAGTCCGGTAAGTGCCCTTGTATCGACCAATCTTCGATGGTTCACAGTATGAGGACATGGGTTACAGTTTTGAATGCTCTTTGCTTGAGATAATTTATGAGGAAGAATATAGGTCACAGATTAGGGGGGCAAAATAAAGAAAATGAAAACACTATTCAAGCTTTATATTCAACTTTAAATCTAACAGGAAGTAAAAATTTTAGGTACTGGGAAGCAGACGTTAGGGAGTCAAAAGATGGATTTTTATACTGTTTTCATGATGATTTTATAGAAGGTAAAAACATTGATGAATTGACTTGGGATGAAATTTGTATTAGTGGACAAAATTTAGGGATTGAAATACCTTTATTCGAAGAGGTAACAAATGTACTAAAAAATAGAGATGAAAAATTTATGATCGAAATTAAATTTATTCACTCTGATGAAGCAAGGGGAATTTTATTATCCAGAGTGTCATCTAATGATAATTGGATTTTAATGTCTACTCCAAGTAGATTTTTGCGTTCATTCCCAAAAGGGAAAATTTATTATTGGATGGAAAAATTTCACTCAGAAAATGAAAAAATTGTTAGAGTAGGTCGTCATTCAATTGATCTTTTTAAGGCATACAATAACAGGATTTCATGGTCATTTACAAGGTTTAATTGGTTTTTTGGTTTCTGAAAGGATTTAATTGAATTTTCTATCATTCCATATTTTTATTCGAAAGAAGTGTCAATAGTTGCTTAGTAGTCGTGGTTCTGCCCTTATAGATATCTTCCAGGCAATGTTGTGACAATTCCCTTAGAAGCGAAAATGCCTCTTCACCACCGGACTTCGGTTCAAGTCCGGGAGCGTGGACCAAAAAATCATCAAATTGGATATCTTGAGGTATAATTGATAGATTTTGATGTATTTTCATGTTCAAGGTCTTAGATATACACTCATAAAGGGAAGGCAAGTCGGCGACTCGCTACGAGGGATAGAGATGGGAGTGACAAAGTACGTACGTTCGGCTTGGAAGAATCCAAAGCAAAGCATGGAGCCCCGTCACAGAACAGGTAGAATGGCCGAATGGCGTCATCAACCTGTCTTCCAGAGAATCGACAAACCTACTCGTATAGATGCAGCTCGTCGTGTTGGATACCGTGCTAAGCAGGGCGTTGTAATCTGTAGAACTCGTGTTCGTCGTGGTGGACTTCGAAAAGGTGTAGTAAACATGAAGCGTAAACCATCAAAAGCTGGTGTAACAAAAATTACTATGGCTAAGTCAATCCAGAGAATCGCTGAAGAGCGTGTTTCTCGCAGATATCCAAATCTTAGAGTTCTTAACTCATACTGGGTTGGAGAAGATGGTAAGAACAAGTTCTTCGAAGTTATCCTCCTCGATCCAAATCATCCAGTTGTTAAGGCAGATAGTCAATGGTCCTGGATTACTGAGAATCATCAGAAAGGTCGTGCAATGCGTGGTATGACAAGTGCTGGAAAGCGTGGTCGTGGTTTGTACAACAAGGGTAAGGGTGCAGAGAAACTCCGTCCTAGCCTAAATGCTAACAAAAACCGTGGTAAATAAGTAAGTTTCAGCCGAAGGTTGATTTCACTTGAGTCTGCGGCTTGCATTCAATGGTCGAGTTAGACATGAGTTCTGTTCGTGGTCTTCCAGTGATTATTCCTGACGGAAGGGTGTTAGGGACGGTTCATGATACAGTGATTTCTGCTGAGTCAGATTCGTGGTCATGTACTCATTTATTTGTTTCAGATCCTCCCGCTAGTTTAGTTGAAGGTAGAATACATGTGGCAATCCCTTGGAACTGGGTCAGATCAATTGGAGATGTTGTTGTATTACGATGGTTTCCTCAGACTCCAATACCGAAAAAACCTTAATTTTTGATGATGCAACAATACACGTATTCACAATACGATTCAAAAAGGGAAAGTTCACGCTAAGGCAATGCGTAGAGTCTCGTCAGCCATTTTGATTGTTCTTCTCCTCTCTCTAGCAGCTCCTTTCGCGTCTGCAGACTCAAAGGGAATTATTGGTTGTACAAGTGCAGATCTAGATATGATGCCAGCAAGCTGGGCTATTACCGACCAATCTTGTGTGACTATAGATTTTCAGGAAGTATTGACTCCTGGTACAACGTTTTCATTTGATATTGATTCAGATGCCGAAATTGATATATTGCTATTTACTGCAAATGCAAGAACGACTTACCAGAATGAGCAAAATTACAGAACGAATCTTATCTGGGAAGAAGATTCGGTCTTTGAATCGTTTTCAGGACAGGGTTCGTGGCATTGGACAGTTCCTGATGAGGGGCAGTCAACCCGATGGTACATGGTTATCGATAATTTAGCTCATCCCCAAGATAATGGCCAAGGTGCCCAAGGAGGTAGTGTGGCTAATGTAGCAATGAATGTACAGCAGGTGGTAACTCCCGCGTTTTCTTTGATAGACACAATTGTTCGTATGGAAACAAATAGTCATGAAATTGTTGCTGGGCCATTCTATTTAGATGAAGGAAGCCAATTATCAATTGACGTAACTACTATGGAAGGTGCTCCCGATATTTTCCTAATGACTGAAGAACAAAAGGACTCTTACGAATCTGCAGCAGCAAATGGTTCTGTCGCAGCATCCAGAATAAATCAAGCAGATTTACTCGCAGTAACTAGCTCAGGGAGTACAGTTTGGTCAGCATCATCTGTTTATTCTGGAATTCCACTATACTTAATGGTAGATAATCGTGCAGGAGCAGGAGGTGCAGGAACAAGTGAAGTAGCTACTACAGTTGTCTCATATCTTACACCGATTGTTGAAGTAAAACTCACCGATCCAGACTCATTAACCGTAGTTGATGTAGGAGCAACCATAACATTGGATGCCAGCAATACACCAAATTTATCTAATCAAATATCCAGTATTAATTGGGATACTGATGGTGATGGATTTGACGATTACACAGGTAATTCAATAGAAGTTTCTTGGGCAACTCCAACCAATTTCACATTAAAAGTCACCGCAATTTCTACCGATTTCAGAAGTTCAACAGTCTTCAAAGATATTGAAGTACGAGATATCTCAAACCCGATAGCGGAGATAGATATTAATTCAGATATTACTCGAGGTTATGGTGAAAATATAGTCTTGAGTGGACAATTTTCTGATAATTGGGAAGTATCGACGGTTGAATGGTTAGTTGATGACTCAGTTATTGAGTCATACTCAGGGAGTGACTCTTCTGCAACTTCCTTTACTCATAATTTCGACTCTACCTACACTTCCGGACTTCATACTATTACTCTTAGAGTGACAGATAAATCAGGTTTAGTATCTGACGATGTTGCCAATATAAATTTGTATGATCCCACTCCTCCAGTGATAGGTTCAGGATTTGTTTCTGAATTACAGGTTGTTGTAAATCAACCATATCCATTTTCAGTTGAAGTTAGTGATCCTGAGTCTACTAATTTAATCTATAAATGGGATTTTGATAGGGATTTTGATTCGGATAATGATGGAATATCTTCCAATGATGTAGAAGGTGTTGGACCAGAAGTTAATCGCCCATTTTCTTCACCAGGTATATACTGGGTTGTTTGTACAATTGAAAATGATGAAGGTTTGACAACAGAAGCAGAAATATTGGTAACAGTAATTTCTGCTGATTCAGGTTCCGATGGAATCGATTGGCTAAACATAATCGTAATTTTAGCAGTTCTAATTATAGCAATGGCAATTATTGGCTTAGTAACTTTGAGAGTCCTTGAAAATAGAAAGATTGCTGCAATGTTAGCAGAACAAGAAGAAAAAGAAGTTGAAGAAAATGTCGCCCCTCCTTCAGTCGAAGAACAGAAAGCAATGTGGGGAGGTGCTGGTGTGAATCAAGTAACTCCACTTTCACAACCAAATTTGGATTCTCAATATGGGTCTTATTCTTCAGGTATGTCTGGATTACCAACACCGCCTCCTTCCGGTGCTCCTTCTTCTCAGATTGAAATGGATCCCGAATTATCAGAATTACTTTCGTCATCTCCACCTCCAACTTCTGCTACGATTAGTAGTCCAGCAGACGAATTATTGGCAGCTTTCGAAGAAGATGACGCAGTCCCTAGGGATGAGGTTCAACATGATTTTGATTCCGTAGAAAATTCTGAAAATGTATGGAAACCTTCTGAAGATCCTTTGTTAGGAGTATCTGCTCCGGTTAGTGAAGTTGTAGAAGCACCAGAATTTGAATCTGAACCTGAGTCAGTGCCTGAGCCAGAAACTCAATCAATACAGGAACCGACATCTTCAGAACGTACAGTTAGAAAGTCATGTTCAAGCTGTGAAAAGTTATTCGAAGTTGATATGCCAGTTGGTGTTGATGTAGCCCGTACCTCATGTCCACACTGTGGTTCCATTGAGACTATTCGTTTTGAGTGAGTCTATGATAAGGAATTGGATACTTTCTGTAGGGTCAATTATTTTCGGTATTCCTTTTGTTCTTATCGGCGTTGATCATTTTATAGATCCATCTTGGTATGAACCAATAGTGCCTAAAATCATTGGTTTCCCAACATTCTGGGTATATGCTAGCGGTTTTTTTGAAATAATTTTAGGATTAGGATTGATGTTTCAAAAGACTCGTAGAATTTCCGCATATGGTGTAGCATTGATGCTATTAGTTCTGTATTGGGCTAATTTCAATATGTGGATAAATGATATTGCAATAGGGGGTTCTAAATTTGGAACAGAATGGCATTTCATGAGGGCGATAATACAAGTTATGTTGATAATAATTTGTCTGATTATAGCTAAGTATTCTTCCGAATCATCCACCTTATCTGAGTGAAACACCGACTAGACATAATATAGTTGTAAATCTATTTTTTATTGTATCAAGAAGGGGAATAACCTTTACCATATCAATGAGAGGTGAGTTCATGCAAGGAGGTGCTGTACGTGTTATACGCAGAGCCCCTGCAATCAATCACTCTCAAACAATTCTACTTGTTTTGATATTTCTAATGCCAATTTATTCGCCAGTCACGAATGTATCAGCAGATACAAGAGTGAGTGCTGATGATTTTCAAATTCTTGAAGAAATGACCGATGTACTTTCACAGAGAGAAGATGTAATTTCTTCTGAATTAGTTAAGAATATTGCAGGCCCTTCTCTAGAAGGTGTTGAGAATTCTGTTACTCCAACAAATCAAGATGATCCACTTTATGGCATCAATGATTTATTCTCAGACTCAACAATGGTAGATACTACACCACCCGAAGTTATTCATCCTGGGCCTTATGATTTATTGATTAATCCCGAAAGTTCTCCTCCCGGAGCCGTAAGCACTGTATGGCAAACAATATTCAATTTGACAGACTATCTAATTTGGACTAAGTATACCGATTTAGAGGGGAATCAAGTTGAAAAATTCGAAGTCGTAACTTTTACTGCTAGCTTATTCTCTTTCTTCGATCCGGAAACAGATACATTTCTTCATGCAATCGATGTTGACAATGACGGAAATAATGATATTCAAGTAGGTTTAGAAATATCATTTGATTTGGGTGATGAATGGGGATTAGCTGGTGACACTCTTTGGATCAAGCCTACTATTTCTTTCACAGTCAAAGTTCTAGAGTCTAGTGAAGATGATGTTGTTTGGGATGAACTACAGAATCTGCAAGTTTCTCTTTTGAAGGCATTTGCTTATTCAGACGGTATATTGACCGGAGGTGAAAGTTATGTTTGGATCATTGACTCTGCTTTCACGACCCCACCAATTGATTTTTCTTTGGATGTGGGTATCGAGAGATTATACTTTGATATTTCTAATGCAGGTTCTAGTTTGGTCACTAGTTTACTTTCTTTCCTAAGTCTAGGAGTACTCTTACCCGGGTTTGACGAATCAAATATTGTAGTATCATCTCTTTCATCTCCATATGCAATTTTGATAAATAATAATGGACAGACAAATTGTCCTGCACGATATACTCAGATTGAATTAACAACCTTGCCTTCGGCTGAAATCTCTTGTGGCGTGGTAGCAGGATTTGGCTATGTCCATTTTTCTCCCGAAAATAGTAATGGAGATAGAGACGTTTGGGAAGTAGCTTACATCGAAGCTACGGTTCATCCTAATGGAGTTTCTACAAGGCTTCCATCAGAAGTTAATCTAGTTATTAGAACTGACACAACCCTTGCACAAGGTGCAGGAGGGGCTGGTGAGAATGCTCTTGATACAATTGAATATTATGCAGATAGAAGGGCAGATCTACACATCCACTTCCATGAAAATAAAGCCGAAAATCCTACAGATAATTCTGAGGACTATAGTGGTAATTCAACAGATACATTGGGTTGGCTGAGAGGAATGCCTGCTGGCAGTCTATCTTCAGATGAGATTGACAGGGTATTCACTATGTTGGGTTCGAAATCTTCTCCTGAATTACCAGGAGGTCAGCCTGAGAGATTAGGGATGATTATTGCAATTAAGAATTTTTCAAGAGATAATACTCAAAATGTGGACGACCCAACACTCCCAATTAATCCAGCATATCCTCCGAAGACATTGTTATTGATTCGCTCAACTCAAAGTATCCAATCAATCGAATATGATTCTTGGCATATGAGAGGAGGTATTGCCACAGATCACAGTAAACTTAGTCTTGAACTAAAAGACCTACCAACTTCAATAGCGATTTTTGGCTCATTCGAATTGGGTAGTACAGAATCAAGCGAGACAGATTTTGATGATGCAGATAATTTAGATTTCATGTCAAAGATTCTAGATTCTGTATTAATTAACTTAGTTAATCTCTTCTTAGATGTTGGAGATATAATTAATTCTGTCCCTGGAGAAGCAATTTCTGTACTAACTGGGGATGTCGGAGGCGGAGGAATTAACTCATTCGCTGGTAGAGATGTTAATTTATTGATGACGGATAATTTACTTCCCAGTAGACAAAGTATGGAGATAACTACTCTTTCTCTACAGATAGGATCAAGTCCACATCCAATAGCCCAAGATGATCATATCATAATTTCTAAAGATAGAGATTTAGATCAAGTGATGGGTGAGTTTGGCCTTAGAGATCCAATAGTTCCAGTTGCTTCAAGTGTCAGATTTAGCGGGTTATCAGAATTCACATTTAGTGATGATAATAATACTAACATCCAATCATTAGGAATAAAAACAAATTCTCCAGAATCATTTAGATTCTCTTTCATTGAACATGATGAGAATACTTTGGAAGATTTTTCTTTTCAAAGTCTATATTTATCAGATATACCAAATAATATTTCTATTGAATTGAAAGGAGAGTCCCTTGATTACGTTGCTAATGAAGCAATTGAATTAATTTCATATGTTGGTTTAGATGGTAATCAAAGGCAGGCAGCAAATATTCATGATATGCCTTCTGAATTTACTTTCGAATTTGCTGAACAGACCAGTTTTACAGCTAAAACACCGATTTCTACGGTCGAAGTTCAGATTAGTAATTCTTCAGATCCTGTAACGATGACTGGAGATCATTTCTTATTCCATCACGATTCATATAATGAAACATCCACGATTTCCACTAGATTAACTGGTATACAGGAGTTAGGCTGGATTCCTCCAGTTGAGGAGGGCTCTGTCGGCCCGTCTGGAAGAGGTAAAGCATTCCTTAGGTCTGCTGGAGATAGGCCAATGAGTATTAACGTGGATAACGCACCTACTGCTGATTCTTCAGGTCTATCTGCTCTAGCTTTGATTGAGCCTTTACCTTCTTATCTATCAGTTGAGGTTCCTGTCGGTGAGAGTTCAGGTTCTGATTTGGTGATACCAGATTTTAATTCCACACAAGGGCTTTCAGGGGTTGCTTTTTTCATAGGTGGATTTTCTGATTTAGGAAGATCTGTTAATTCAGTATTAGCAGGTTTGACTAGTGATATTTCCACAGGTACTGAAGAAGTGGATGAATCATTTTCATACGCCTTGCAGTTAGAATCTGATACCGCATTCGATCTGACTGTTGAAGCAACGTACGGTAAAGATGTAATTTCTGAACCACCATGGGTTCATGGAATATCTTTCCAATCTGCACCTGAAGGGTTATCCAATGGTTTCCATATCAAAACATGGCTACCCGGATTACCTCCATTAATTGATATGACAATCGTCAGAAATACACTACAAAATGGTGAAGATTGGTACATCCAAGTTTCAATGGATGGTTGGACTCCTGCAAGAGAAGAATTTATGATTCATGCATATGGAGTCAACGGTCAAGATTTGTTGATGACAATGCAGGGCTTAAAGCCAGGTGAATATACAAGTATATACATAGATTCAATTTTCGAAATTAGAGATTCAGGAGGTATAGCTGAAGTTTCAACAGGAACGCAATTTAGTATTTCTGAAAGATTAGATTGGATACATATGATTCTAGTTAATCGTGATTCTCAGAGCAGAACTGAAATGTTAATCAATGAAATTCCAAAATCAATTGCTCTACAAGCCAGTCTTGGAACTGCAATTTCTATTGATATGAGCGTACCGGAGCAAGAAAGAATTCAAGGTTTTGCAGTTGGTTCTTTGATGTTGCAGCAGATGCAATGGATGGATGGATTTTGGTGGCCTGCAACAGTATTTTTGAAAGATGTTCCAGGATATATCAATCTCACCACTGCACCTGAGATGAATTATGATATTACTAAGAATCTCGCTTTCCAAGGATTGCCAAATCTTGATTTTACATCCTCCAATGAAGGAATGTCTTTGTATATCGAAGCGTTTGGTAGAGCTATAAATTCTCGTGGAGATATCATTCTATTAGCAGAAGGTATGACGGATAGAATGATAATTAAACCAACAAATGATTTTGGTTTAGAAATACGTTCTGGCGGCAGTGGGGTCGAAAGGATATATGTTAGAGTAAATGATGTTCCAACCGGTACGAGTCAGGTAGGCACTCCTCCGGTGTATCTTGAAGAAATGGAGGCTATGGGTGAAAATCTAAGAAGTGCCACACTGCATATCAGAGAATTAGTTGGACCATATAGTGTGATTGAAGTTGATGATGTCGATGGTGGTAAAATTATTGTTTCAGCAAAAGCAAGAACAGAATTTGCCGGACAAGAAATTAATGTTAGAGGGGTACTTATAGACGCCCAAACTACAGGAGGAGTCCCTACAGGAACAACTCTTGGTGTCAATGGCCTGTCTTCAGATCTTTCAATACTGAATTTAGTACCTGGATTGGGAGGCTCTACACACCATTTGTTAGTACCAGAACCATTTACTTCTGCAATATTGACAGTAGTTGCTACATTATCTGCTGGAGGTGACTAGATGGGATTACTTGAGAAATCTAAGAATATTCAACCTGAAGAAACTCCTGAAGAAGAATATGCTCACGAAGTTTTGGTCAGAATTGAAAATAAAATGAGCTATATTTCCCCATTCAGAGTTGTTGTTGTTTCAATAGTCGCGTTAATGATTTTCTCTGCCACTATACTTGCAGTGACATGGATTGTTCCTTATGATAAGGTTACAGTTGATGTAGTATATATCCAGAGCAGTGCAGGACATGTTATCTTAACTGAAATAGACAATGATGGAAGTAGGGATATTTCAGAAATAAGCTTGATTGTCCGATTTATTGACTCTAATAATATTGAGATTGATAGATTTTCATTTAACAAATCTTCACTACCGGCTCATAGTTCAGTTTCAGGTGATAATATGGAGTTAATTGTCATAGGGCCATCAGTTTGGGAAGAATACACAATAGATATTGATTTAGAGTATAAGAAGAGCAATAAAGACTTTTCTAAAATAGAATTGGAGTATGTAGTTGGCGAATGGAAGATGGAACAATTTAGTCATGGCACAGGTATAGATTTTTTCTAACCTAGTTTGGATACGATGTTTGAACCCTAGAGGGTTCAATTAACCCATATACTCAAAACTACCTTTAGTAGGGCGAACTTCATGTCCAAGCGTACTGTATGCATAATTCTAGGACTCTTCCTTCTTTCATACATACCTGCAACTAATTTTTTCGAAGAACCTGAGGAATCATTTGATATTGCTATGGGAGACAAAATTGAGAGAGTAGAAATATCTCCCAATCCAAATAGTATTACTGATTTGGGCTCACCTGTAATTTCAGATGGTTACGAAATTACACGTTCAGAGATTGCAGAATCTAGTATTGGAGTTTTTACTCATTCAGGGCTTATCCCTAGTGTATATTTTTCTGAAGATCTTTCATCTATTAGAGAAGATCTCGCATTAGTAATTATTGATGGTGAAACAGGCCTTTGGGATGCTAGAATGGAAATAATGGAAATTAATGGTATAGAGATTCGTTCAACTATACCTCCATCTGGTTATTTAGTTCAAGGTACTGATAAACAATTGAACGAATTGAAAAATATTGAGTCAATTCATTCAATTCATGAGGTCCCTGCAGGGTTATTAGTACACCCGTCGCTTTATGATGCTCCCGAAGATCAAAGCCTAGTTGTTGAAATTACTGGATGGAAAAATTCAGATTTAGAACGTCAATTAAACGTTCTAGGAGATAATCTAGAACAAGTTACAGATTCATGGCTGTCAGACTCTTGGTCGCCTGATTTAGGTACGTTCTGGGGAGAAATTGGGACAAATGATATTTCAGAAATAATCCAACATTCATCAGTATCTTACATTGCACCTGTCCCCGTTCTTAAGTTGATGAATAATGAAGCTAGAGGGCACATGGGAATTGATACTGTAGAGAGTTTCTTTATTACCGGATTAAATGGTTCTGGACAGAAAATTGCAGTTGGTGATTCTGGTTTAGACGATGATCATGGAGATTTTACAGGTAGAATTGCAGGCCTAGATTCTGTAACTCCCGGTGATTCATCAACTGCCGATCCTTCTGATGGACATGGAACTCACGTAGCATGCACTGTACTTGGTTCCGGAATGAGAAGTGGTGGAACCTATCAAGGAATAGCTCCAGAGGCGGATCTTTATTTCCAAGCAATGGAAGATGATGACACTGGAGCATTGTATTCTATCGGAATTAATAGTATGTTGAATGAAGCGTATAATGCGGGCGCACGCTTACACACTAACAGCTGGGGTTCTCCTACTGGTGGTGATTATACTACCTCATCAGAGGACGCGGATGATCGTGTTTCAACTTGGGATCAATACTGGCAGTATCAAGGTATGACTGTATTATTTGCAGCTGGAAATGAGAGAAATGACGGAATTTCATCTCCAGGTACTGCAAAAAATGTAATTACAGTTGGTGGTCATGTCAACAGGTATAATGGAGCTCCGGATGATATGTATTATTGGAGCAGTAGAGGTCCTACAGACGATGGTAGAATCAAACCTGATATTGTAGCACCTGGAGATTATGTTCGCTCCTGTAAATCTCAAGAGGCGAGTAGTGCTTCAGGTTCTTGGAGCAACAATTGGTATCTCGAATATAGTGGTACATCTATGGCAACTCCTGCAGCAGCTGGAGCAGCGGTACTGGTGAGAGAATATCTGATGGAAGTAGCAGCACGTCCCGCTCCGCAGGCGGCTTTGATCAAGGCACTGTTGATTCTAGGTGCTGAAGATATGGGTGTGAGAAATATTCCAAATAATGATGAAGGATGGGGGCGAGTCAATCTTGTTAACACCCTAGTGCCTGATAGTGATGTAGGCATCTTCGTCGATGATAGGTCTAGATTATCATCTGGACAGGTAAGCGATTATTCATTTGAGATTACCAGAGCAGGGGAGCCTCTCAAGGCAGTTCTTGCTTGGTCTGATTATCCGGGCTCTTCTTCCTCTTCAACCCAATTAAGAAATGATTTAGACTTAGAAATTACTAACCCAAACGGTCTCATATACAAAGGGAATGTATTTACTAATGGGCAGTCTGTTACCAATGGTCAAAGAGATTCAAAAAATAATGTTGAGGTAGTGCTTATAGATAATGCAATGGTCGGTACTTGGAACGTTAAGGTCAAAGATACAACTCATGGCGGTAGTAGTTTCTATCAATCCTATTCTCTTGCTGTTAGAGGAGTGAATGTTAATGACCTAGATCCAGATCCTACTTTCGTATCAGACTCATTTGATTTATCTGTCCCTATTCCTCAAGTAAATGAAGAAGTAGAAGTTTCAATCTCTCTAATCAATCAAGGAGCTGGAAGTATTCCTGAACTCTCAGTTTTGGCAGCAGTTAATAGCATCACAATTAGCACAAAAACACTCAGCCTTTCACCTGGTGAGTATGCTGAATTGACTTGGAACTGGACTCCCACTCAAGATGGAGATAATATTATCTCATTTTACATCGATCCGAATGATGATGTTGAAGAGGTTTCAGAATCAAATAATCAGTATATTGAAACTGTAATTGTCAGTGTACCCGGAGTGAGAGTAACAAGTGAAAATCCAACAATGTTCATAGAAGGTACAACTGATAGTTCTACTACTTGGTCGCTCGATTTGACGAATACAGCACTTTTCGAAACCAATGCTAGTATTGTAGTTTCAGAACCTGTTAGAATGCAAGATGGAGTAGAATTTGACTGGTTTTCTTCATTTTCAAATAATACATTCAATTTGATGCCTGCTGAATCTGCAGAAGTCGATTTATCAGTAATTCACCCTGCTCCTCCAGAACCTGGGCTTTATCGAATGATTGTAACAGGAACCGATATTGAAAATCAGATTCAATCAGAATTTGAAATATATCTGGAAGTACCTCTCCTTTCTAATGCGGATATCCTAATTCCTCCCGGTCAAATAAAGGTAAATCCTCTGGTTTCAACTCCATTACAGATACAAGTGAAGAATGAAGGAAATGGACCTCAAACATACGATATTGAGTTAGTATCTCCCTCTGGTTGGAGTCTTGGTCTTGATACAATGGGATCTTTTGCTGGTTCCTCTCATGGTTCAACAGGATCTCTTGATAAAGGAGAAACTAGGATAATTGATATCAGTATAAATCCCCCTGGTGCTATGATCCCGGCAGGTACTATATTTTCTGGAGCAGTTTCTATTCACTCTAGGGTAAGTTCTGACTCTTGGTTTGAAGATTTGACTCTGGTCGTAGAGAATGTCGATGTTGTCACTCTAACTCCGACCTCAGATGGAATAGAACGTGAGGTCTCAGCTGATGATACATTAGAATGGGATATCAACTTCAACAATCAAGGTAATAGAGATTTAGAGTTAACAGCTTATGTTTTATCTACTCCTAATGGGTGGTCTATTACAGGCACTCAGAATTCATTTACCGTAATAGCAGGTGAACAATTCATTCTACCAATATCGTTGAATGGTAATGGACTTGCTAAGAGTGGTGAATTACAAATTAGATTTGTTACAGATGATGGATTTATAATTGATTGGAATAGGACAATCGATGTTATTTCGGGTGCACTCCCTTCAATCAATTTCTTTCAAGTCGCATTACCTGATGGTACATCTGCAAGTACTCCTTTAGGTGTAGATTCCCATCCTGTTGGTGGAATTGGATTTGATTTACTGTGGAGAGTTTCTAATTCTGGAACAATGACTTGGCGTCCTAATGTATCAATGGACTTACCAGATGAGGATTGGCAATATTCTTGCTCAAGTGATCCAACAATTATGGTAGATTCTACGGTTACAGTAATTTGTAATGTAGTAATTCCCTTAACAGCTGAGGCTGGATCTGAGCCGTCTATTTCATTGATTCTAGAAGGAGGAGGTATTACTTCTGAGAATACCATATCTCTCTATGTTGAAACCGTTTCAAAAGTTAGTTGGACTATTGTAGGTCAATATGCCTCTCCTCAGGGCTTTGATAGTCAGCTACAACTGGAATTGCAGAATATTGGAAACTCTGACATATCTGAGATATTACAAATTGATGCTCCAAATGGATGGAATGAATTAATTCTAGATTCTCAGTTTGTTAATCTGAGGCCAGGAGAGACTAGATCAGTCTTAATCGGATATAATCCTTCAAAGAGTTCTGATGGAATGATTACAGTTTCACTTTCCAACTCTGATCAAATCGAAGATTCGACAATAGAAGTTGAAATTGATGTATTATCAAATGGTAAATCTGAGGAAATTGATTTGACAAATATTCTATTGATTATTCTAATTGTTATATTATTAGCTTGTGGCCTTGGATTAGCGATATTTGTACGTAAAGGAGGGGATGTACAATCTTTAATTCCTGAAAAAGTGGCACAATCAATTGCTCCTAAAGAGGAAGATGAGGAATCAAGTGGAGTTCCATGCTGGATATGCAGTGCTGATATCATAATTGGTCAGGCATGGGCATGTTTAGAATGTGGTGCTAGATATCACATGGATGGACAGGTGTCTGGCTGTAGTATCATAGAAAGGGGTAATTGTTTACATTGTGATGCGGGAATAGAACAATTAACAGAAGTCTAGAAATTAGCATATTTTACTACACAAAACGCACGAAGCCCTTAGAGGGAAGATTGTTCCCGGACGGTCATGAAGAAAGCCGATTCAACTCGTTTGGTTCTTATTTTACTTCTAATTTCGATGATACCTCCTGCTGTAACCGCAGCAGTTGACGTATCTATTTCAGCATCTCCAACCTCTCAAGAAGCGGATGCGGATAACCCTGCAGAATATGACATCACAGTGACAAACACAGGAGATGATGATATCACAGTAACACTTACTACATCACAAGCAGCGGATTGTAGTGGTTTTACTTCCAATGTTGAACAGGTAAGCGGAACTATAGAGGCAGGATCTAGTGAAACAGTTACTCTAACAGTGTCTGTAACTGAACAAGCTAGTGGTGAATGTGAAACAACGGTGACAGTATCTGCAACTGGAGCGACCCCTGGTCAACCAAAAACCGATGATGTCAAAGTTACTACGACAGCTGGAGATGGTGGATTATATTCTGTTACTCTGACAGTTGACGAACAAACGGTAAGATATGATGGTGAAGATGATGAAGTTGTTTGGGAAGTCGATGTTGAAAATACAGGTGAGCAACAAGAAAATATTCAACTTGAAATGACATCAGATAACGACTGTGAATCTGATGATTTAGATGCTACAGTTAGCCCATCTACTATCCAGTTAGATTCTGGAGACTCCGAAACAGTGGACGTAACTGTAGATTTACCCGATGGTTCATCTACTGAAGCAGGTATTCATTGCTTCATAATTAAGGCAACTGTGACCAACGATCCTAATGCTGCAGATCCAGCTGAAGACAACTTAACACTGACACTAAATATTCCAGAAGTAAGAGAATGTGATCCGTCATTACAATTCACTTCGATGAGCCTCAATCCAGGAGAGACAGGAAATAACAGGTTTACAGTTGAAAATATTGGCAATACTGAATGGACAGTATCTGCCAAAGCAATTGCAGATAATTTTGATGTTTCAGAATGGGTTGAGTTCTCTCCGCCTTCTAATGCATTGCTTGGAGAAAAGAACACAGCGGATGACCGTCATACTTTCGAATTCCAAGTAACTCCTGATGACTCAGTAGAAGCAAGTACTCAAGTTCCAATAAAAATACAAGGAAGGTCGGGTAACGATGTAGGTTGTGAGAAGATTATGACACTAAACGTCGGACAATCATATGATGCTTCAGCATCTCTGAGTAAATCTTCTCTATCTAATGTTGAACCCGGAACTTCTAGATCTGTAACTATGACTATTACAAATGATGGCAATGGTGTCGATACAATCCAAGTTAGTGCAGCCAATGTTCCTTCCGGATGGCAAGTCTCATTTTCTCAATCATCTGTTACCTTAGCTAGCGGGAATCAAGGAAGTTTGACAATTGATGTTTCAGTTCCAGAGGGGGCAGACGCAGGTTCAAATAGCATCACTTTCAATGTAGGACATGGAGGAGGATCGACACCTTTTGATACGAAAACTCTGACAGTATCAGTTGCACAAGTTCACGATTTAACCACATCGATTATTTCAGATTCACAGAAGGGTAAATCTCAGCAGGTAATTAGTTTCCCAATTGAAATTACTAATACGGGGAATGTTGATGATAATTTCAAGTTACAAGCATGCGACCCAAGTGATGAGACGGGTTGTAATGAACCGCTTTGGGAATCATCATTTTCTAATTCTCAAGGTTCCACAATTAATCAGATTAACATTGATTCAGGAGTTACTAAGACAGTCTATCTAGATGTGATAATTGAGGGTGAAGAGAACGGAGATAGGGCTTCAGTTTCTGCAGTAATTACCATCTTTGGAACAGATAAAACATCATCTCATGAATTTACAATATCAGTATCCAACTTTAATTATGCAATGAGTATAACTCCTGTAGAGCCAGGAGAAATCTCTGATGAATTACAAGTTCAGTTACCTCCCGGCGGAACTGGTTCTGTTTCATTCTGGGTTGAAAATACGGGCGACTTCCCTAACGGAGATAATGCAGTAATTACGGTTACTGGAATGGAATCAACAGTATTGAGGACTTTGAAGGTCAGCGGGGTTGTAACAGATGAACCGTTCCATGTTGATGTAGGTCCGGAAAATCGTGTAATGCTTACTCTCGATTTCGAAGTATTAGAGGGTGTAGAGAGTGGAGCATCTGGAATGATCAAGGTATCCGCATCTTCAGAACTTAATGCAATTGAAAGCACGCATGTCGATCTCTTAGTTGATGTAATTACTATACATGATTTACGATTCACCATCGAAGATGAGATTTCTAAGACAGTGACATATCCAGAGAAGGCAATTTTTACACTCTATGTAACCAATCACGGAAATGTTGAAGAAACAGTGGTAATAGAATCTTCAGAAGCGTTGAGATTTTGGTCTGTAAATGCTGTCGAGGATGAGTTTGAGTTATCTCCTGGAGAAACAAGAGAAGTAGAAATTCGGGTGACTCCTCCGAACGATTTATTCCAAGATGATACCTATGATTTTACAATAATTGTAATGCCAAAAGGACTTCCAGTGGCAGGGCAACCTCTTGACCTATCTGTAACCGCTGAGATTCCCATAGGGATATCTTTCCTTTCTGATGATATGGTACAAATTCTTGGATGGGCTGGAATTATAATCGGTGGATTGCTAGTCATTATTCTCTTTGTAAGATCTAGAAAAGAGAGCCAAAGAATAATGAAAGTTCTTGAACTTGAATCTGAACGTTAACTAACAACTTGAAACCCACTGTTAGGTTACACTTATTGCCCTAATTTTAGTGGGCAGCACTAACGGTCCCTAAGGGACCGGGTTGTGAGCCCTATGACATCAGTCTCTGAAGCCTATCTTGCACTAGCAGTAATGACTTTGGTCGGCATTGGATTTCCAGTTGGAAGTTTCATTGCGTCGAGACTTCTAAGGCCTGTTGTAGACCCAAATAATCCTACTAAAACTCGCTCTTGGTTGCTGCCGGGTTATGAGGTAGATCAATCGCTATATGTTCGTCGTGAGAGTACCTATGAATGTGGAGCAGCTCCAATCGGTGAAGCACATATTAACTTCCATTTCCAGTATTATTGGTATGCTATAATATTCCTAGTTTTTGATATTGCTTTTATGTTCCTCGCATTTGGTGGCATTATCTCTATTCAAGATGTTGATGTTACATCTAGGGCCGAGATTATGGGTGCTTTGACAACAATGTCAATTTTCATTTTACTAATGAGTCTTGGAGTTTGGCACGTATTTAGGAAAAGAGGAAGAATATACATCTGAGGTGGATATATGGCGGACGACACACAAAATTATGCTATGTTTAGCAGTAGATTGCTAGTTGACACTGTGGGGGACGTTACTGATGAAGCGTTGAAAGCCAGTAGATTGAAAGATGTCATTGGAGTACTGGCAGGACGTCTTTTCAATTGGGGGCAAAGGAAGTCACTATTCCCGTTGCATCTTGGAATAAAATGCTGTGCTCTTGAGATGGCCGCAGCGGGAGCGAGCCGTTTTGATGCAGAACGTTTCGGAGTTTTCTTCCGTTCAAGTCCTAGACAATGTGATGTTTTATTGGTAAATGGCCCTATTAGTAAGAAATTTGCAGACCCTATAGTTCGTTTGTGGGAACAAATGCCTGAGCCAAAATGGTGCATTGCTATGGGCGAATGTGCAATTTCAGGAGGGCCTTACTTCCAATCATACAATATTTTAGAAGGCGTTGACACCATTATCCCTGTTGACATATATATCCCAGGTTGCCCACCAAGGCCTGAGGCTTTAATCGATGGTTTTGGTAAATTAAGAGAGAAAATCATTCGTATTGGAGCTATGCCAAGTCATACAAGACTCGAAAGTGAAGCGCCGGTAATCATTGGAGATGCATGAGGGATAATCATGAGAGTAGTTTCTGAAAAAATACAACAAGAGGCGGCTGAGAAGTTGTCATCTTCTTTAGAAAAGATGGAAGGGGTCGAGTCGACAGTTGACATACGTACAAGTGGAACTCAAAATAGACCAATTGTTACTGCAATAGTTTCTCCAGAAAACTGGAGAAAAGTTGCTGAAGAATTGAAGAATAAGCACTCTGTTGATCATTGTTCTATGATTACGGGTATTCATTGGCCAGAATCTTCAGATAAGAAATGGGAAGTAGTCTACCATTTTTTGAGAACCGGTATAACTAATCCAGTAATTGAAGATGGGGTGGTAGTCCCAAATATTGTAGATTTTTCAAAAGTTAAAGGGAAAAATGTTCCTTTAGAGATTCAGATTAGTGTCAAAATAGGGGACACTCGTACGCCTTCGGTCTCCAGTGTTCAGGATCTTTGGGTCGGTGCTGATTGGAATGAAAAAGAAACTTGGGATCTAGTCGGTATAGACTTTGATGGGCATGATGGAATGAGAAGAGTACTGAATCCGCATGAATCTCCAGTTGGTTTCCATCCTCTTCAAAAACAGCACAAATTAAGATATCATGGATTTGAAGAGATGTATGATGATGCTCAAGGTTTTATGCGTAAACCAGTTGATTCTAGTAGGGTAAAGTAGGTGTAAAAATGGCAGAAATGTGGATTTCAATGGGGCCTCAGCATCCAATGACTCACGGTCTTTGGACTTTGAAAGTGAAAGTCGATGGAGAAACTGTAGTAGATACGGAACCTGATTTGGGTTATATCCATAGGGGTGTTGAAAAAATATGTGAATCACGTGATTTTACTCAAATCACAACTTACTGTGATAGACTTTGCTATGCATCTGCTAATACTTGGTCACATGCTTACATTTACGCTGCAGAAGATTTACTGGGAGTCGAAGTCCCAGAGAGAGCTGAATACATTCGTTTAGTGGCTGTTGAGATTCAAAGAATAGCTAGTCACTTGATGTGGCTCGGTGCCTATGGCCCAGACATAGGAAATCTTAGCGTGATGGTTTGGTGTTTGCGTGAAAGAGAGATGATGATGGACCTTCTACAAGAATTAGGAGGTTCTAGGATGCACTATAATTTCCCACGTATTGGAGGTGTAAAAAGGGATTTACCACATGGTTTTGCTCTCAGGGCAAGGCATAAATTGAAGCTATTCTTAGACCGTATTCAAGAATATGAATCTCTTTTTGATGAATCGACCGTTTTCCTGATTCGTAGTCAAGGTGTTGGCTATGCCAAGCCTGAAGAAATGATTAATCATGGCGTTTCAGGGCCTAATATCCGTGCTGCAGGAGTAAATCATGACATACGTTCATCTCATCCGTACTCTGTTTATTCCGAGTTAGATTGGGAACCAGCAGTAGAAAGATCATCTATCAAGGGAGCAGATTGTTATGATAGGTACAGGATTAGAGTTGAGGAAATGCGCCAGAGTGCGAATTTAGTACTGCAAGCATTAGACAAAATGCCTGGTGGAGCAGAAACATATCATGAACCGGGCGACCCTAAAATTCTCGGAAAAGCTCCAATACGTGCTCCCGAAGGAACATCTGGCTCACATCATTTTGAAGATAGTCGAGGTGAATCTATGTTCTACATTGCAGGTGGAGGAGAAGGTAGAGGAAAGATGCCATATCGTGTGTCAATACGTTCTCCAATGTTCATTACTATACCCTATGCTTCAAAGTGTATGATTGGATATAAGGTGGCAGATATTCCCGCGATAATGGGTTCATTCGATCCTTGTATTGGTGAGACGGATAGATGAGGTAGTTAATATGGCAAGTAGCGATTGGTTAGATGTCCGAGGATGGACAGAATCCCTTATTGGTTGGTCAATGGATAAAACTCATGACATTCTGCCTTCTAACGACATAGATCTGGAGTTTTCTATTACGAGACCTAGATGGTTCCTTGAAGAACCAATAGTAATTGGTTCTGAAATAAATCTTCAATCAGGCTTTGCTGATATCCAACCTTCTTTGGAAGCATTCTTTGTATCCACTATAATGTGTACTATAGTTTTTGCAACAATGATGTTAACTCTAATGGTAGTTCCGTACATTGAGAGAAAATTTATAGGACGATTAATGGATAGGATTGGTGCTACAACATCACTTAGAAGTTTATGGATTGGAGAAGGCCCTTCAACTGCAGGCGATTGGTGGAATAAGTTACCAATGGGTATGGGGGTACCAATTGGTATGGTTAACAAGAGCTTGAATTCTGTTTTAGGAAATGACCATCATTTGGAGACAATTGATAGAGTTGGTAACCGTGGTTATCATGGTATTTGGTTTTTGTTTCCAGGTTTCTTCCAGGCATTAGCAGATTTCCTAAAGTTCGCTACAAAAGAGCACTTGATACCGGAAAAGGCAGATAAATTAGTTTTCGAGGTAGCTCCCGTGATTATTATTGCAACCACAATAATGTGTTATGCATTTATCCCGTTCGGTCCTCATATATGGGCTGCTAATCCCGAACTCTCATTGTTGTTCTTAATGGCAATTTTTGGTGTTGCTCCATTGGGGGTGTTCTTTGCTGGTTGGGCATCAAATAACAAATACACGTTAATCGGAGGAATGCGTTCTGCTGCTCAACTGACTGCATACGAGATTCCTCTTTTAATCACAGTTCTTTCAATCGCTGTTGTCAGTGGTTCATTCAATATCATTGAAATTGTAGATTTCCAAATTGAAACTTCTGATACGTGGAACTTCTTTATTCTTCCATTGGGCGCAGCACTTTTCTTGATTACAATGATTGCTGAAGTAGAAAGGATTCCATTCGATATGCCAGAGGCTGAAGCAGAACTTGTAGAAGGTTGGTGGACAGAGTATGGTGGAATCCGATGGGGATTAATGTTCGCTGTTGAAATGATGAGAGCCTATGCTGCTTGTATTTTGTTTGCAATGTTTTTCCTTGGAGGATGGGAATTCCCATTCCAAGACACATTGTCAAGTATCCCGGTAATCGGTGTAGTGGTTGATTTGATTCCAGGCTTAGTAGTTGTTTTACTCAAAGCATGGTTACTATTCGCTTTCTTTGTATGGGTGAGAGCGTCATTACATAGGATAAGAACTGATCAAATATTAGAATTCGGATGGAGATATTTACTTCCATTATCAATTCTAAATTTAGCTATTGCAATGTATCTTCGTTTGGAAGTTTGGACTGGTACAAGTTGGCCAATTTGGGTACCTCCTGTAATTACGATTCTTGCAATAGTATTGTTTGTTGTATACGCAATTGATGAAGATAAAGACGCATTAGAGTATTCTAGAAGGCCATATAATACTCAAACATTGGATAAAGCATATCCAGGAAGTAGAAGAGATTAGGAGGTGAAAAAATGGATTACAACACAGGACACCCTCATGCAACACCAAATTTTAGAAACTTAGTGATTAAACCTATGTGGATCACTTTGAAGACCGCCCTCAGGACAGTGCCATATATTGGTAAAGCCAAGTTCCTGAAAAATAATTATCATGGTCAGCAGGCTAATCTGACCGATGAATATACCTTGGAGAGAATAGGAGAAAATCATCCATCATCAGGCCAAGTTTATGCAGCTGATAGAGAATCTTCACCGGCACTTCCTTTCCTTGAAAGACCTGTAACAATCATGTATCCGTATGAAAGACTCGAGGATATGGAACCTTGGCTTTTCGTTCCAGGAAATTATAATGGTAGAATAGGAATTGTTTGGGAGACCTGCACTGCATGTAAGGCATGTGTTAAGGCCTGTCCTAATGACTGCCTTCATATGACCTCTGAGACCAGAGTAAATGTTCTAGATACAACTGATGAAGGAGATGAGTGGCACGGATTTGGAAGTGAAATTGAATCCGGGGGTTTGGCTGCTAGAAGAAAAGAAGATTTCGATGAAATTGAGAGTTTCGATTTAGTACATGAACACAAAGCCCCACCTCAACAATATGACTTTGCAGAAGTAATCGATATCACTGGTGATAAAGCGACTGTCCGCTGGCAAGATGGATCTGGTATTGAATCAGTTGAGATGTCGTCGCTTAAACCTGCTGAGGTTGACATTGTTTCAGGAAGAATCGATATTGGAAGGTGCATGTTCTGTGGTTTATGTGCCGAAGCCTGTCCTTTCGAGTCCTTCTTCATGTCGAATGAATATGATGGAATGACAGGGTATACTAGAGAAGATCTTTGGTTTGATGCAGATCGTACTAGGCTACTCCCTGTAGTTCATCAGGAAAGAGTAGATATGGAATTAGCTAAGAGAGCTCAGAAAGAGAAAGCTAAGCGCGAAAAGAAGGCAGCCAAAGCGGCTACTGCTGCTAAATCGGAGGCATGATTTCTATGGAAATAGATTTTGAAGCAATTGTTTTCGTAATTCTTTCGGTAGCAGCAATAATTGGTGCTTTAGGATGTGTTTATGCTAGAAGAGTGGCTCATTCACTTCTCTCATTAATGCTAACTTTCTTAGCAGTGGCTGGAGTAATGGTCATGGCTTCTGCTGAAATGCTTGCAGCAATTCAGATTCTAGTTTATCTTGGTTCTGTAATGCTTGTAGTTCAATTCGGAGTTATGCTCACACGTCGTCAAATTCAAGAGGGTGATATTCAGTGAAAGCCCTTTCCGCAATTACAAAACTCGGTCTCTTTGCATTCATTTTGGTTATGCTTAATGAAGTCATGTCACATTCAATGTGGGGTACTTCCGTACCTAATCCTCCTTCAACCTTAGATTTTGCACTTTCATTATATGGTGATGAATGGGCGATTGCGACTGTAATCCTAGGTGCCTTACTAGCTATGGCAATGGTAGGATCTTCATACCTTGTTCGCGATGAAAGATTGGTCAATTTAATTTGGGATATGGGGGGTGAAGAGTAATGATAGATCCAAGTTGGATTTCTGGACTTGGTGTGATACTCTTCGGAATAGGTCTTCTTGGCGCCTTTACAAGGAAAAATGCGATTATTGTTTTGATGTGCATTGAATTAATGTTGAATGCCGCAAATCTCAATTTCGTTGCTGCAGCCTCTCATTATGGTGATGTTGATGGGTGGGTATTTACTGCGATTGCTATTGCAATAGCAGCTGCTGAAGTTGCAATTGGTCTGGCGATATTACTATCATTGTACAGCACTCAGGAGACGATATCTCTTGATGAGGCTAATATTCTGAGGAACTGAGGTGATTTAATGGGTGAAACAAAAAATGAATATCGTCTTCTCCTACCACTATTACCATTCTTGGCAATAGTTCCATTTTTGTCTTTACAAGGTGACAATAACTCAACTGATTTTGCCTGGTTGATAGTTGTAGCACCTTTTGTTGCTTTCCCCATAATCCTAATTGTAGGTCAGGTGTATAATAAAAATGAAACATGGAAAAATTCGTTTAAAGAAGGTGGGATTTTAGGTTTAGCAGCGCTTTTAGTATCTTTATCTACAACGATTTGGATTCTCTATGATTATTTGATCGATAATGCGGACATAAACAATAATGATGTAGTTAGTTGGTTGGATTGGATATCTTTCGATATTCTACAAGCGGATTACACAATGGCTCAAAATCGAGTATTAGGAGTAGGTGTTTGGATTGATTCTCTGAGCTTAATGCTTCTGTTTGTGGCAACATTCTTGTGTTTCCTAATTTGTTGGTTTGCTATTGGTTACATGACCACAGATCCTATCAACGAAGATAGTAATCACCGTTTCTTTGCAGAGTTCGTATTATTCAGTTTAGGAATGTTTGGTATGGTTCTAGCTGACAACTTCCTTTGGCTATTTATCTTCTGGGAAGTAATGGGATTATGTTCGTATCTTTTGATTGGATTCTATTACTGGAAAGAAAGTGCTGCATATGCTGCAAAGAAAGCATTTTTGACCACAAGAGTAGGAGATGTTTTCTTAATGGTAGGATTACTAATCTTGTATGATATTTATGGTTCTCTAGATTTCGCAGTTGTTTTTGATGATCCTTCAACTGGTGTGGGGGGTGCATTGGTAGACTCTGGTCAATTATTTTGGGCACTAATGATGTTATTTATCGGGGCGGTAGGTAAAAGCGCTCAGTTCCCATTACATGTTTGGTTACCCGATGCAATGGAAGGCCCGACTCCCGTTTCAGCTCTAATTCACGCTGCGACAATGGTTAATGCAGGATTGTACTTAGTTGCAAGGCTAATGCCTTTTGTTGACGTACATCATCATGGAGTTTCTGGGCTGGAAGATTTTGGACTAATTGTAGCATGGATTGGAGGAATAACTGCATTTATGGCGGCATCAATCGCATTTGTTCAAAATGATATTAAGAAAGTTCTAGCATATTCCACGATGTCACAACTAGCTTATATTTTCACTGGATTAGGCTCCGCTCTTTACTTCCTTAATATCGACGAATATTATGCTGGTTACTTCGTTCTCGGGGCGTCTCTTTTCCACTTATTCAATCATGCAATGGCGAAAGGAATGCTATTCATGGCTAGTGGTTCAGTAATTCATGAAGTACATCATGCTCATGATCATTTACACCATGGCTCTGATGATGGCCATCATGATTTCGATCCTCAAGATATGAGGAATATGGGAGGTCTTGCATCAAAACTACCAGTAACTGCAACTGCAATGATGTTGGGCTCAATGTCAATTATTGGAATTCCCTTAATTGGTGGTTTCTGGTCTAAAGAGGGTATAATCGCCAAAACTTGGACTGCATATTTCCAAGGTGAAACTTTGATGTTAGGTCCTGCCATACTCATACTTGCAACAGCGGGAATGACAGGTTTCTATATGTCTAGGATGTGGTTTATGACATTCGCAGGAGAACCTAAGAGTGATGTTGTTGATCATGTACATGAAACAACTCCTTGGATAAAAGAACCATTAATTATTCTCACAATAATCACAGCAATTAGTGGATTCGTACTCGCAGTTTTAGGTATTGTTGATTTCCTATCAAATAAAACCGATGATTTGTCTCTGCATGGGAAATCATTAACTGATAAGATTATTTACGAATTAGAACATGCATTTTTACCCGATGATATGAAAGTACGTATGGTTGGATGGCTTACCATATTACTTTCTTTTATTGTAGGCCCAATTATGGCCTCTAGGGTTCATGGTGGTTCTCTTAAAGAAGGTGAAAAGGCCAACTTACTTGTAGGGTGGTTAGTCAAACTTTCAGGAAAGTTTGGGAAGCAAGATGTCTCTTGGTTGTCCGAATCACAATTAGCTGAAGCATTAGATAAAAGACTCTATTTTGATGATCTATACGAGGGAATATTAGCAAGAACAGTCATTCCATTTGCTGACTTCACCGCGTGGTTCGATAGAAATATTGTTGATGGAATAATTAAGCAGATAGAATCAAAATCAGTTCTTGGTTCATTTGAAGTTCGTAAGTTTACCACTGGAAGTGCTGGAGATTATATTTTGATGGCTACAGTTGGTGTTATTTGTATTTTCGTATTACTTATGGGGGTGAGTTTCTGAGTGACCCATTAACAATTCTGACTCTAACTCCTATTGGAGTTGGGTTGCTATTACTGATTTTACCTCAGATACTACCTGAGAGCATGGGTTCATCGATTGCTAAAGTTTCTCGAAACATCAGTTTTGGCGTATCCATGGCCTTATTTGCCTTTGCAACATATCTTTCATTCACAACTTTTGGTGGTATCGATTGGCTCAATATTAATATGGGCGAGTATGAATTAATGAATGACGAGCCAGTAACTCTTATCTCATCAATCGGGGTATCATGGATAGTTGGAGTAGATGCGCTTTCATTACCTATGGTTTGGCTGACTGCTCTATTGATTCCATTATCTATGTTAGTCGAATGGGACGCAAAAGAAGGTCATATTTTCCATCCACTAATTTTGGTAATGGAAGGAGCATTACTCGGAGTTTTCGTAGTTCTCGATCTTTTCGTTTTCTATATTTTCTGGGAAATGACACTAATACCGATGTTCTTCTTGATATTAGTTTGGGGAGGAGATGATAGGAAATATGCTTCAATGAAGTTCTTTATCTATACATTCACTGCTAGCGTAATCATGTTAGTAGGAATCCTTGTAATGTATTTCCACACAGGCGATATTTCAGGCGTGTCAGGGACAATGACTGGTCATCACTTCAGTCTATTACATATGGATAGTGAAATGATACAATCTGAAGGTCTCAGACATTTAGTTTGGATTTTATTACTGATTGGATTCGCAACTAAGATGCCTAGTGTTCCTGTTCATACATGGTTACCAGATGCTCACGTCCAGGCACCTACTGCTGGTTCGATGATATTAGCCGGAGTAATGCTGAAAATGGGTGCTTATGGTTTCTTGAGAGTAGCAGTATCATTATTCCCTGAATCTACAGTTGTTTTCACACCAATTTTAGTTATTCTTGGTATGGTGAGTTTGGTTTATGGTGCATGGATTTGTATGGGTCAAACTAATCTGAAAAGAATGGTAGCTTATTCATCAGTATCTCACATGGGATTGATTTTCTTAGGTATCGCAACGATGCAGCCATTAGGTATTGCTGGAGCATTATTCATGATGTTCGCACACGGAATAATAAGTCCTCTACTGTTTGCGGTTGCAGGGGCATTCAAGCATCACTATCATACTCTAGAAATCGGATCAATGAGAGGTATTGCCCATCATTCACCATACTTAGCGGCACATATGATGCTAGGTTGGATGGGAAGTCTAGGACTTCCATTACTAGCGGGATTCGTTGCTGAGGTAGCAATAATGATAGCATTCTGGATGAGTTTTGGCTGGTTAGTACTTCTGCCAGCATTAACATTGATTATTACTGCTGTGTATTATCTTACATCTATGCAGAAGACTATATTCGAATCTAATGATAGACATCATGGAATACTTCCTGAATCACTACATGGTGAAGATCCCAGAGACATTACATGGAATGAAAACACTAGTATGTTTATACTAGGAATTCTTACCATAGCATTTGGTATATTCCCTTTCATTTTCTTTGATATGATGTCTGATTGGTCTACTGAGTTTGTTCGTGAAGTATTACTCAATCATTTAATTGAACAGGGGGTAAAACCATGAATCTTCCAATTAGTACAAATGAAGCAGAGTTAATTATTCCTGAGTTAATTATGCTATTTGGTCTAGTAGCCATTATCTTAATTCCAAACTTAGGTAATGCTAGTTTCCGAATCCCTCTAACAAGATTCCATGTTCCTGTATTCATTGGAGGTAGCCGTTTCAAGAGTACAAGCAACCCTAGATTACCTAACCAAGTTTCTTTGGTAATCTTCATTTCAGCCTTTTTATTTGGGTTGATGCAGAATTCTTATGGTTCAATCGGAGATACTCTAGAAGTTACCGAGTTCAGTAGACTATTCTCTTTGATTTTCATAGCAGCTTTACTTTTAGCCACAATTGCAACAACTCATAGACTTCCTGCCAGAACGAACGTGAAACCTCCAAATGATAATGACAGTGAGAGTATTTCTGCCAAGAAGATCAATGCTTTGATTGATAATCGTCGTCAAGTTGATTTCCACATAATTTTGATTATGGTTGGTCTTGGTATGAGCCTAATGTCAATGGCAACACACCTTTTTATGTTGTTTGTTTGTATTGAATTAGCGTCACTGTCTTCGTATATTCTTGTTGCTTTCCATAAGGAGAGTAAAGTTGGAGGTGAAGCAGGAATGAAATATTTCATCGTAGGATCAGTCGCTTCTGCAGTGGGAATATATGGTATGTCACTACTTTACCTTTGGAGTGGAGACTTATCATTAGATGCACTTGCAATTAGATGGGCTGAATCTGATTCCGTAGATCCTCTGGCTGGTATTGCAGTTGGTTTAATGTTAGTTGCTTTTGGATTCAAAGTGGGTGCTGCTCCTTTCCATCTAGCCGCACCAGATGCTTATGCTGGAGCGTCATCACCAGTTGCTGGTTTACTGGCTACTGCATCAAAGGCGATGGGATTCGTGGCTTTAATGAGAATCTTAGTATCTGTTACTATGCCTCTTGAGGGGCAGGCTTTCTGGTACACAGCAATTGCTTTGATTGCAGTTGTAACAATGACATGGGGTAATCTAGCAGCCTTGACTAGTGATAATCCTAAGAGAATGTTGGCTTACTCCAGTGTTTCACATGCCGGGTATATGCTAGCAGGATTAGCAGCAATTGGTAGTGGTCTCGCTTCTCAAGCAGCAACTGAACTAGTATTAACAGCAATAGTATTCCATCTCGCAGTTCTTGTAATCTTCAAGTTTGGAGCATTTTTGGTATTATCTCTTCTTGAAACCGAAGATAAAGGTCACAGATTAGAAGATCTTCATGGGTTAGCACGAAGAGATCCACTTGTAGCAGGTTCGATGTTCTTATTCATGCTATCATTAGCAGGTGTCCCTCCTTTGTCCGGATTCCTGTCAAAGTTTTTGATGATTAATGGGATTGTAAATGTTTCAGCAGGAACTGGGGCATCAGATGCAACTTCAGTAATGGACTGGTTAACTAGTGTTGAACCAGTATTCTGGCTAGCCTTTGCCATCGTAATTAATTCAGCCCTTTCGATGTTTTACTATCTGAGAATTGGTTTAGTAATGTTTTTCGAAGAATCAGTTGAAAGTAGAGATTTGAAGGATGCATTTAGCTTAAGGATGGCAATCTTGACTTGCGCTATTTTGACTGTAATAGTAGGAATCGGTCCGTTAAGTGAATCTCTAATAGATATGGTTGCAAATGCTATTGAATCCTTTGTTTCTAACTGAGTCCGAAGGCTCAACTTCACATAGGTGACTCTAGACGGATAGACATGGCTCGTAGAGAGGAGAAGGTTGATGCTGAGCTTTTAGCAAGGCTAGAATCTGGCGGTAGTGACAAAATAAGAGTCCCTTTACCGAACCGGAAAGTCAACGAAATGTTTGCTATTGCAGACCAAATTTTAGGAGGCCGAAGAGTGAGGGCTGTTTGTGAAGATGGAGATAGTCGTCTTGCTCGTATCCCTGGAAAAATGAGGAGAAGACAGTGGGTTAGGGAAGGAGACTTGATTGTCGTACAACCTTGGGATTTTCAGGACGAAAAAGCTAATGTGGTTATGAGATATACTAAGACACAATCCCTGTATTTGTCAAGAAAAGGAGTATTACCAGATATTGTAGACTTATTTGGCATGTCTGAAGACATTTCAGAAGTAACAGATTCAAATGAAGAACTGGAAATAATTGAAGAAGAAAACTTAGTTGAAGAAGAATCTGAATTAGAAGTCGAAGAGCCGGTTGTTAAGGATACAACATCGGTCGATGATGATATTGATTCTTTCTTTGGGTGAGATTATGTCGGATTCAGAGGATTGGGATTTACCCGACCTCGATGCTTTAATGCGAGGTGAAAAGAAACATGCATGGTTATCTGAGCCTCGATTTGAAAAAATGTTTTCAGAAATTGAAGATGGTTTACAAGGGGTTCTAGGAAAAGGAACTTATGATTGGGTTGATAGAAGAGTATTCGATGCGGTTTTTGATAAATCTACTCTAATGTCTTTGCATAAGTTAATGCAAAAAGGAGAGATTGAGACACTAGATTATCCAATTGCAAGAGGGAAAGAAGCGCATGTTTTCCATGCAACCTCAAATCACGGACCTGTTGCAGTGAAGATATTTCATACAACTAATGCTGTATTCAAAGGATTGGCAAAATACATTGATGGAGATCCAAGATTCGGAGGCCTCTCACGTAGACATAGAGAATTAGTCAATATTTGGGTCAGAAAAGAGTTTAGAAATTTAAAAAGAATGAGGAAGTATGGACTTAGAGTACCTAGGCCGATTTCAAATCTTAAGAATGTTCTAATTATGGAATATCTAGGAGAAGGTGAGGGGGTTAGCCCTCGATTAAAAGATGTGATTATTGACGAGCCATATCAAGTATTCGAAGATTTACTAGATTTTCTTGCTATCAATTGGCAAACTGCTGAACTTGTACATGCAGATTTCTCAGAGTATAATATTTTGTGGAAAGACGGTGAACCATGGGTGATAGATGTTGGGCAAAGTGTTACCAAACAGCATCCTCATTCTGAAGAGTTTCTAGTTAGAGATGTGACTAGATTAGTCCAATGGATTAACAGGCAAGGTTACAATGCAGATATAGGCGAAAGTTTGCTTCGAGTATTAGAAGACCCAGTTCCTACATTACCTCCTCTATCTGGACCAAATTAAAACAGGAAGTTAAAACCCAGCGGCTCTTCCCCTAATCATGGAACATTTAGCACGGATTCCTAAAGATAGAATTGCTGTGTTGATTGGCAAACGCGGTTCTACAAGAAAAATGATTGAGAATGTTTGTGGAGCATCTTTGCATATTGAATCAAATTCAGGAGACGTTAGCGTTATTTGGCCTGATGAAGGAATAGATCCTGTAATGAAAATGAAACTTCCAGATGTTATTTTTGCCATTGGAAGAGGGCTTGCACCTAAAAGAGCGGTCCAACTATTAAACGATGATGTATTTTTGAGGATGTACGATATCAGAGAATGGGTAGGTAGACAGCCTAATCAGACTAGAAGAATGAGAAGTAGATTAATTGGAACTAATGGCCGTATAAGGAGTCTAATTGAAGAATTAACTGGTACCGAAATGGCAATTTACGGCTCAACTGTATTGGTCATTGGTGATCAAGAATCTCTGGCACTTGCTACACCTGCAATTGAAGGAATTTTACAAGGTTCAGAACATGGAACTGTTCTTTTTGGTTTAGAACAGGATAGGAAAAGACAGAGAATACGTTCCTACAGTCTTGAAACCTATGAAGAGAAAGTAGTCGAAGATAGTTCAACTTTTGAGGCCCTAGTCCCTAGTTTAGCAGATGCACGTCGTCGAAGAGAAAGAAAATTCACAAATTCACAAGTTGAAGCTTTAGATGAAGAATCAATTTCTGAGATGATGGAATTAGCTGATGATGAAAAAATAGTATTTGAGGAAGAATAATTTCTAATCTACCATGAGTTATACCTAAGCGAGATGTCTATCTGCGGTGACTATGGAGAATCCACTCGAAGAGATGGAAAGTTACGAACTATGGGCTACATATTTCCTTTATCTCGTGGGTGGAATATTATTTGCAGGACTCGCTTTAGATCAAATGAGTGTAGAAAATCCACTAACTGACTCAATTTATGAATTTTATTTAGATCCGATTTTAGGTGAGGCAACCGGTGATTCAGGCTATAATATTGTGAATACAATGACATATGCTATTGTATTGGGTGCATTTGTTTTATCCTTATCTGCTTGGCTACGCAAGCTAGGAATAGATGGTAGTGACAATACTATTATTGCACTCTTTCCATTTGTGTTATGGGCGGCTACGGGGGAAGTAGTCGAAGATGCCGAGATGTTTGATAGTCGTCTATCATCGCTTTTTGTAAGTCCTGGAGTACATTTTCAGACAGCCGGATGGGTAATTATTTCTGGTGCATTAGGTTATTTTATTACAAATAATTCAGAAATTTCTGAATCAGAAGAATCAGATATCGTAAATTCTCTGGCAAGTATCCTAATTCTTTGTCAATTTATTTTGTATGCTCATTCTATATCCATTGGTCCACAAGGCGCAATAGGTTTGGAAATGTTGGTTATTTTTGGTTTAGTTTCTGTTTTTCTACCACAGTTTATGGGTGAATCTCTAGATAATTTCTCAACAATACAGAGGTTAGTCTACCTAACAGGATTTGGTGGTACAATGATTTTCCTTGGTGCTATTTTCTCATATTCGTTAAGTATTGACCCATCTGATGTAGTTCTCTGGCCATTAATTTTCATTATTGGTTTACCTGCAATAGTTTGTTGGCAGATGTATAATTATGGAAAAGAATCTGCTGAAATCTTACATAGTCATGGTATGATTTCTGGAGTTTTACCTGTAGGAATGACTGAAGCGGAGTATCTAGATTCAACAAGTCCTGAAAAAGATTTGATGGAAAAACATCGTACTGCAGCAGCCTTTGCATCTCCTGTTGTTTTTCTTGCTGTTGCTGGACAAATTCTCGATGGTATCGCCACGGCAATCGGGATAGGGTATCTAGGATACAAGGAGAAACATGTTCTATCTGATAAAGTGATAGAAATTTTAGGAAATGAATTCGGCTTCACTTTCGTTAAAATTGGTTTAGCTGGGATAATACTTTACTTTTTCACGATTGCAAATTTTGAGCATCGACAAAGACATCTTCGACTGTTAGTCGGCTTAGCAATGTTAGTTGTCGGAATGGCACCCGGATTGAGAAATGTTGGTAGAGCTATGATAGGTGTTTGATTCGACTAAATCATGATTTTGAATCCATTCAATTGAAAGTTCGAATGCCCTCTGGAGAGTTGAAAGATATGGACAGACTGCCAACTCGTATCGACCGGAACAGTGAAGATTTTCTTCGAAGAAAGGAAATTAATCTTCAATTAATTGAGGAATTAAAGCAAAAAATCGATGAAGTTAGAGAAGGTGGGGGTAAGAAATATGTCGATAGACACCGAAATAGAGGAAAATTACTTGCTAGAGAAAGAATAAAAGAAATATGTGATCCAGGAACGCCATTTCTTGAGTTTTCGCCCTTGGCTGCCAATGGATTATATGATTCCCGCGCTCATTCTGCTGGTATTATTACAGGCATTGGAGTTGTTCATGGAAAAGAATGTTTATTCGTTGCAAATGATGCTACAGTGAAAGGTGGTTCGTATTACCCAATGACAGTGAAAAAACATATCCGTGCTCAAGAAATTGCGGATGAGAATAATCTAACTTGTATTTATCTAGTGGATAGTGGTGGTGCATTTTTACCAATGCAAGATGAAGTTTTTCCAGATAAGGGACATTTCGGAAGAATCTTTAGAAATCAAGCGATTCTTTCTAGTAAAGGAATCTCTCAAGTAGCCGCCGTTCTAGGTAGTTGTACCGCTGGTGGTGCATATATTCCAGCAATGTCTGATGAATCCATTATTGTCAAAGGTAATGGTACAATATTTCTAGCAGGTCCTCCTTTAGTTAAATCAGCTACTGGAGAAGAAGTGACTGCAGAAAATCTTGGAGGCGCTGATTTACACACTCGAGAATCAGGAGTTGCGGATCATTTTGCAGAAGACGAACCTGAAGCACTTCGTATGATCCGTAATGTAGTTCAAAATCTCAATATTAAACCTAAACAGAGGTTAGATGTAGAAACTGCTGAAGAACCTAAGTATGATGTGGAAGAATTACTAGGTATAATTCCTGACGATAATAGAACACCTTATGATGTTAGAGAAGTAATTTCTAGAATTGTAGATGGTAGTCGTTTTCATGAATTTAAACAGAGATATGGGAATACATTAGTATGTGGGTTTGCGAGAATCCATGGTTATCCTGTTGGTATAGTTGCCAATAATGGGATTTTATTCTCGGAGTCTTCTTTGAAAGGAGCCCATTTTGTAGAATTATGTGGTCAACGCGGTATACCCCTAGTTTTCTTACAGAATATTACTGGATTTATGGTTGGTAGAGATGCAGAATCTGGAGGAATTGCAAAGGATGGTGCCAAACTAGTAACTGCCGTTTCTTGTGTCCCTGTCCCAAAATTTACTGTAATTATTGGGGGTTCTCATGGAGCTGGAAATTATGGTATGTGTGGAAGAGCATATGATCCAAGATTTGTTTTTATGTGGCCAAATTCTAGAATTTCTGTAATGGGTGGCCCACAAGCAGCAGATGTTTTAGCTACTGTTAAAAATGATCAATTGTCAAGAGATAATTTGCCTGAAATGAATGATCTCGAACTTGAAAATCTCAGAAGGCCTATCTTAGAAAAATATGAGACTGAAGGTTCTCCATATTATTCTACAGCGAGGTTATGGGATGATGGTATTATTGATCCTAGAGATACTCGAGATATACTCGGATTATGTATCTCTGCTAGTCTAAATGCTCCATTCCCGGATCAGAATTATGGCGTATTTAGGATGTAAGGTGACAGAAATGAAAATGAGTGACTTACCTCCTGAAAATAAATTATGCAAACTCGATATTAGCGGAGCAATAGCTAGAATTAGTCTCAATAGAAGCGACGTCTTTAATGCGCTTAATACCGAATTAATCGGCGAGTTAATATCTATCATTGAGTGGACAACTGATAGAAGCGTATCTAGAAATTCATCTCTAGTAGACTTAGATGGCGACAAATATCTCAGAGTACTAATTTTTACAGCAGAAGGAAAACATTTCTGTGCGGGTGCAGATATCAATATGATGAGAGATGCAGGGGCGCGTTCAGTAGAAGAGAATCGTGCAGATTCTGAAAGACTTGATAGATTATTTAACGGGATTTGGGCCCATCCATGTTTCACAATTGGTTGTATTCAAGGGGTTGCATTGGGAGGAGGGGCTGGCTTAGTGTCTTGTTTTGATTATGCAATAGCTGAACCCAAGACTAGAATTGCTCTTTCTGAAGCAAAACTAGGTATCTTACCTGCAGTTATAGGTCCATACGTTTATCGAAGAGTAGGTAGTTCTAATTTCCGAAGGTTATCAATGATGGCTAGTAGAATCAATTCAGATGAAGCTATGAGAATCGGTCTAGTTGATTTTGTAACAGAATCATTTGAAGATTTTGAAAACAAATCAAATGAGATAGCTGAAGAGGTGCTAACTACAGGACCGATGGCAGTTACAGAAGCTAAGGAATTGACTATGACATTCGATAGATGGAACGGTAGCGACGAGGAACTTCGTGAATGGACTCTCGATAAAACTAGTCAAATGAGAGGTTCAGATGAAGGACAAGAGGGACTTTCTTCATTCTTAGAACGTCGTAAGCCAAACTGGTCTTCCGAATGATGTGTGGTGTTAGAGATGTTCCCTGATTGGATGAAAAATGCTCCAACCCCATTTAGTTCTGTTTTGGTAGCTAATCGTGGTGAGATTGCAGTCAGGATTATCAAAGCGGCAAAAGAATCAGGTCTGAAGGGTATAGCAGTTTATTCTGAACCCGATAAGAATTCTCTGCATGTAGAAATAGCAGATGATTCAGTGTATCTGCCAGGTGATAACCTCACAGATACTTATCTTAATATGGAGTCAATAATTTCTGCTGCAAAAGAATCGGGTGCCGAAGCTATACATCCTGGATACGGCTTTTTGTCAGAAAGAGCGAATTTTGCCAAACTAGTCAAAGAGTCTGGGTTGATATGGATAGGTCCTTCATCAGAAGCAATAGAAACTATGGGTGACAAAATCTCTGCTCGTAGGAGAATGATTGAATCTAATGTACCAATTATTCCAGGTGAAGAATTAGCCATTGAATCTGATTCAAATCCTCTAGGGATTCTAGCAACCTCTGCCGCTAGAGTGGGTTATCCACTATTGGTTAAGGCTAGCGCAGGAGGTGGAGGAAAGGGAATGAGAGCAGTATACGAACCCAAGATGCTCAGAACTGAGTATGAGGCAGCCGCAAGAGAAGCTTCCGCAGCTTTTGGGGATGGGACAGTTTATGTCGAGAGATTATTAACTGGTTCAAGACATGTTGAGATTCAAGTTCTTTGCGATCAGTTCGGGAATTCAATTCACTTGAATGAAAGAGACTGCTCATTACAAAGAAGGCATCAGAAAGTAATCGAAGAAGCACCTTCACCTGCAGTCACTCCCGAGATTCGAAATCAAATGGGACAAGCAGCAATCAGGGCTGCAAAAGCTGTTAATTATGAAGGCGCGGGAACTGTTGAATTTCTTTTAACTCCTAAAGGGGAGTTTTATTTTCTTGAGATGAATACTCGCTTACAGGTGGAACATCCTGTTACTGAATTAATTACCGGAGTTGACTTAGTTCAGAAGCAATTTGAGGTTGCTGCAGGTATGCCATTGAGTATTTCACAAGATGATATAGGAATAACTGGACATTCTATTGAAGCCAGAATATATGCTGAAGATGTAAGTAAAGGATTTCTCCCAGCTATAGGAAAGTTGTCTATGTGGAGGCCTCCATCAATGCCTGGGGTAAGAATGGATTCAGGATTTAGAGAAGGAGACGATGTGACGATTGATTTTGATCCCATGTTAGCTAAATTAATTGTTCATGCACCAAATCGTGAAGCTGCGTTGAGAAGATTAGATACTGCTCTATCGGATTTTATTGTTTTAGGAGTTACAACTAATGTCGGATTCTTACGTTCAGTATCTCAGAGTGAAGCATTTTCAAAAGGCTTGGTTACGACTGATTATTTGGATAATATTTCTTTAGATGAATTTTTTGAACCACCAATTAGCGAACCAATATTAGTTTCTATTGCTGCAGCTGCAAGTCGATTCGGACTCGACCGCGGACAATTATCAGTTGGTTCAGAAATATTAGATGAATATAGTGGTCATTCAGGAGACCCTTTCAAGACATTAACGAGGTCTTATCCTTAGGTGATATTATGGAATGGAGTTTAGATAATTCTAATTCTAGATACACCGTGAATTTCTCTGAGAAAGACGGTTTACTGTCCCTTTCACAATTAATTTCCGACGGACAAGAAATAGATTCGCCAAATATTTCATTTAGTAAAGATCAACAACATGGTAGAATTCTTGTAGAATTGGACGGCGTGAAAAGTTATGTACATGTTTCTCGAAATGATGACGAATGGTGGATACATTTCCAAGGTCGTATATATGTGACTAATATGCATGAACCAGGTAGTAATGATTCATCATTGTCAGAAGGCAGTTTGAGTGCTCCAATGCCAGGGACTATTCTTGATGTTATGGTGAAGAATGGCCAGAGGGTTAGGGAAGGTCAGACGTTATTGGTAATGGAAGCAATGAAGATGGAGCACAGGATACAAGCTCCAAGAGCAGGAGAGGTTACCGCTGTTTATTTCCAGAAAGGAGATAGGGTAGACATGGGCGCGAACTTAGTAGAAATCGGAGATTAGAATATTTTTGCCCCATGAAGACGTATCATGCAGGGAATGGGTTAATTATATCGGAAGCCCTAGCATTACCATGGGAATAGAAACGACAATAGTCGCCGCTTTAGTTGGACTTAGTTTGGCTTCGGCATCAGGATTTCGGGTTTTCTTACCTCCATTTATTTTATCATTAGCAGTTAGAACTGATACTTTAGATACATATATTCCAGATTTATCAGGGACTGAATTTGCGATTTTTGATAGCAATGCAGCAGTTCTGGTCCTTGGTATTGCCTGCTTGGCTGAATTCGGAGCATATTATGTTCCTTGGTTAGATAATATATTGGATACAATTGCAACCCCTGCTGCTGTAGTTTCAGGAGTTGGTATGACCTCAATTGCTTTGGTTGGGAGCGATCCAATCATTCAATGGTCATTTGCAATAATCGCAGGAGGTGGTTCTGCGGGAGTTATTCAAGTTGCTACTGTAGCAATTCGTGGTTTATCATCAACAATAACACTTGGTTTCGGTAACTCGTTTGTAGCCTCTGGCGAGAATATTGCAAGTGTGATCCTCACATTTGCAGCATTAATAGCTCCGCTACTTGCCGCAATCTTTGCAATTTTCATAGTAGTCTTATTGGTACGTCAATCAATTAAGATTACTGGAGATAAGTCAGTGCAAGGGGATTAAGAATTCTTGGTTACTCATATATGGTTTCAGCACTTCTGGAATTCTAATTTTTCCATCTTCTGTCTGATACTGTTCAAGAATTGCTACTAATGCCCTGCTCGTTGCAACTGCTGTAGAATTGAGTGTGTGGACAGGGGAATTACCCTCAGAGGTTCTATATCTCATACGAAGTCTATTTGCTTGATAATCAGTACAATTAGAACAAGAAACTACTTCTTTGTATTCTCCAACTCCCGGTAACCATGCTTCAAGATCATATTTCTTAGACGCGACAGTCCCCATATCTCCTGTACAGATATTTACAACCCTGTAGTGTAATCCTAGACTATCCCATAATTCGATTGCATTCTCTAATAAATCTTCATGATGAGACCATGAGTCTTCAGGTTTACAGATAATTATCTGTTCAATTTTTGTGAATTGATGTACTCTCCAGATTCCTCTATCTGATAGACCATGAGCTCCCACTTCTCTTCGGAAACATTGTGAGACTCCAACTAGTTTGATTGGTAATTCGGAAGGTTCGATTATTTCATCCATCCTCATTGCAGTTAATGGGTGCTCACTTGTAGCTATTAGGTAGAATTTATCAGGCTCTATTCCATACATTACTGTCTCAAAGTCTCCCAGATCAGTCACTCCCTCGTAAGCCTCTCTGTTCATCATTAGAGGTGGTTGAACCAAAGTATATCTTCTTTGAATTAGGAAATCTGCAGTATAATTCTGTAGTGCCATCTCTAATCTTGCTAAATCACCTTGTAAGAAATAAAATCTACTTCCAGTAATTTTTGCTGCTCTAGGTAAATCTACCCAACCATTCCTTTCGATAATTTCATTGTGATTCATTGCTTTGAAAGATAAATCAATTTTCTCTCCATGGAGACTATGTAATGTATTCTTTTGATCATCTTCACCTACTGGAACGCTTTCATGAAGAATATTGGGTATACTCATTCTAATTGAATCTCTCATCTCTAACAATTTTTCTACTTTTTTTGATAATTCTTCTATATTTTTTCCAATACTAGAAACTTCATTCATTATTTTATCTACAGCTTCCGAGTCTCCCGATTTTTTAGCCGCAGCAATACCTCTTGCAGATTCATTTCTAGTTTTCCGCAGTTGGTCAACTTCATATCTCGCTTGTTTCCATTCATTATCTAATCTAATTACCTCGTCAATGTTGTCATGAGGAATTTTTCTTTTATCATGATCTTTTCGTAAAATCTCCGATTTTTCACGAAACATACTCATGTCTAGCATAACTATCAACTCTAGGGGCGACCAATCTTCTTTCAATGAATCGGGCTTTTAGGTTCAGAAGAGGCTAATTTGTTGAATTAATTCAGAAGGGCCGTATACAATAATTCCTGTAATAAAATAGCCTAAAATTGAACCTCCATTAAGTAAAGGTAAACCCGCTTGAGGTTTACCTTTTGCCACTTGTGTCATCAATCCAAAATAACCTATCAGTCCTCCAAATAAAGTGCCCATTCCTACCATTAAAGGGTCTAGATGAATCCAACCAAAGAATGAAGTCATAGGCAAAGATCCTAAAACAGGGCCAGTTTGTGGTAAGAAACTTATAGAGGAAATAACTAACATTCCTGGGAATATAACATCTCCAAGACCCATAAATAAAGCATCTCTACCAGATTTTTCCACTTTAACAGCTGCAATTTTTGGATCATCCCAATCCTCTTGTGTCGGCTCTGTAACGGTCTTTTCCATTACTCCTTCTTGTTCATCTATGAATGAGTAACCCTTTTCTTTAGGTGCAACTAATAATATTGGTAGTTTCAAATCAATCATCGTATCTGCTAGTTCGAGCATATGTTTGCTTCCATTGACTGCCCAATGGTCATATATTGCAGCAATAATCATGAATATTATAATTAAAGTAGGGACAAAACTGATTCCAATCATAGTGATTACTCCAGCCCCAACTAGTATTCCTACCAGATTTACAATATACCATTCCGGATATCTCCAAAGAGTAATAATTAGTACTAAATTAATTATAGCTGCATATAGTAGCGCATTTTCCTGCGTCCCGATTAAAATTTGCATTAATAATGCAACATACGGGAATCCACAATATATCAAAGAAAAATATAGTGAACCCATGATAAATATTTTTATGAATATCTCTAGATTTTTTCTTGCTAGCCATATAATTACAAAAGTAAAAATTCCGATTAACATTAATTCAAAAAGTATGTAACTTGTTTGCGTAGTTCCTTCTTCTCCAAACGCTCTAGCTTCGGAAAAGTTCCAAACTGGTTGGATTGAGACTCCAAGAAAAATAGTTGTCACAAACATTACAGCCATACTTGTCATTGACTTCCATTGGTCTTTTATTGCCTCGATAGTCTCGCTCACTTTCACTCCCCATGCTCCACGAAGTTCAAAGCCCATATCACTTTGACTAATACAAGTGCGTAGTTGGATTGGACGGTGATCATTTTTTGAGTATTAGAAAATGGCTTGAAGAAACAAAAGTTTCTGGCATTAAATTAGGTTTCGACAATTGTGTGACTTTACTGGAAAGATTGGAAAATCCTCACCTTGACTTTCCTTCAATACATGTTGCTGGAACAAACGGAAAAGGTTCTCTCTGTGCTCAAATTTCTGCGTTGGCAAGAGCTAATAATCTCAAAGTAGGTTTGTTTACATCTCCACATCTGATTACTATTGAGGAAAGAATTAGGATTAATGGCATGCCCATTTCTCCTCAAGATTTTGATATCTTTTTGAATAGGATACGTGATGCCTCGTTAATTCATCCTATATGTAACCCTACTTTTTTCGAAGTAACATTCATTCTTGCTATGTTAGTCTTCAGTGAGAATAAAGTCGACAGAGCGGTTATTGAGACAGGTTTAGGTGGAAGATTAGACTCAACACGAATGGTCAATGCAGATCTTTGTATAATTACTACTATTTCGAAAGATCATACTGAATTTTTAGGTGATACACTGGAAGAAATTGCCTTTGAAAAAGCTGGAATATATCGAGAAGGAGTCCCATTATTTTTATCAAAAAATGAAAATCTTAGTGCATCTGTATTGAATGTAATTGCAGATAAGGTTGGTGATGATTTATTGATTATTGAATCAGATAAAGAGTTATCAAATTGGGAAAATTGGGGAGTTATGGCTCAAAAGGTTGCACAATTCTTCAAATGGAATTACTTAGAAATCGAATGTAACTGGCCGGGTAGATCTCCTGGATATGGATCATCTTGGTTTGATTTCCCAGTCAAAATATGTGCAGCGCACAATAAAGAAGGATTTGAGTCTGAACTTAGTTCAATTTTGAAACCCAGTGTATTTGTCATTGGTGTCACAGAAAAAGCTAATATTGTTGATACTCTATCTCCTTTTCTTAATGATACTTTACATGATACAATTTTCCATCATTTGATTTTTACAGAACCATTAACGGGAAGAAATAATTCAGTCGATGCTGAAGAATTAGAGAGACTGATTTGTTCTCAAAGTGAAATATCTCGAGATTCAATTAAAAATCCAATTAATGCAATACAAGAGGCATCCAAAATATGTGAGATAGATGATGTGGAGTTGGTTCTAATTGGTAGCGTTTATCTTGTTGGAGATGTACTGAATTATATCATTTCTAGAGATAATCTCAATTTTTGGGAAGAACTTCGTGTTCACCGATAATCAAAAGAGATGACCTCTGTGGACTGCCCGTAGATGACCGACAAGCCAAATGAGAAAACTGAAATTAAAGTGGTTTTAGAACCTCAAGATAGTACCTCGAAGTATATCTTAGTAGCGTTGATTCTTGTACTATCTGGATTACTTTTTGCTATTTTAGCAGGTGGTGGAGCAGAAAATCTTCTTTCATCAGATGACGAAACTATTGGAAATTGTGGAGATGGTTTGGATAATGACAATGGTGGAAAGGCAGATAGAGACGATCCTGATTGTTATGCAAATCCAACATCATTAGATGGTTATGACCCTAACCGTACAGAAGCGAATAGGGATAATGACTTATGATAGATATTCTGGAGATGTAATTATGAGTGACAAATGGGATAAAAGGTTTTTAGATTTAGCAAAGCATATTTCTGAATGGTCAAAAGATCCTTCCACCAAAGTTGGTTGTATTGTCGTCGGAGAAGATCGTGAAATACGTTCTACTGGATTCAATGGTTTTCCTAGAGGCATTGAGGATAAACAAGAACGTCTTGAAGATCGTGAACAGAAATATCCAATGATTTGTCATGCAGAAGAGAATGCAATAATGCATGCTGCAAGGATTGGAATTTCATTAAAAGATACAACGGCATATGTAACTTGGCCACCTTGTTCAAGATGTACCAGATCTCTTATTCAAGCAGGAGTTAGTGAAGTCATTTATCCTAAAGATTTAGATATTCCTGAAAGATGGCAAAAAGATTTCGATATTGCTTCAGGTATGATGAATGAAGCAGGAATAATCGTCAGAACAGCGTAATTTCAGAGACTAGAAATCTCCACCGCCGCCGCCGCCGCCGCCGCTACCTCCGCTATCGAAACCGCCTCCTCCGCCTCCGCTATCGAAACCGCCACCTCCGCTACTGCTAGATGCTCTCTCAGAAGAAGTAGAACCAGAACTTCGTCTAAATGAATTGCCGCTTCTTTCCATTCCATCATAAGTCCAATGATAGTCCTGTTGACTGAATGACGAGTGACTTGATATTCCAACACTGAGATCGGTTGTTCCATACCTTTCATAATGTTCTCTTCTAATCATAGCTTGTGTAGGTCCAAGTTCCCTGACTAATCTATCGTATTCATGTTCAGACATATTATATCTGCCGGAAGTGGATAGAACTGGCAAAGAAGATTTAGAACTCATTATTGGTATACCTAGGATTAATCCCATTTCACTTTTTATATCCCCCCCTGAAAACACAGTCAATATACCTTTTAATGGTAAAAATATTATTACCAATGGGAAGAGTAAGAATGGAACAAGAAATAATGTTTCCAAACCGGCATCTAATCCTATCATCTTAGCCTCCATATTTGCTTGAGATAAATCTAAACCCCACAAAATAACTAAACCTATAGGTAAACATAAGAATAATAACAACAAGGTCAAATTATCAGATTTATTAGTTCTCAAATTATAAACCTCTTTAATTTGTTTTAATTCATTTTCATATTTCTCTAAACTAATTTCAACATCATTTTTTGATAATTTGTCATCTAATCTCCTGAATGATTTGATCTCTGAATCAGTCATATCTTCGAATTTTCCATTCCAATTATTTCTGATTGATGAATTTCCACCTATATTAGCCATAATATTTCGATTGACTAATGCAATATTTTCCAAAGCTTCTTCTTTTCCTTTTCGGAATTTAATTTTTTTAGGTATACTTCTCATAAAAATTCCTACAGACAATGCTATCATAATTGGCAATAATACTAGAAACGGAGTATTGATTTCTATCCATTCATCCATATTAAAGCCATCATTGAGAATCGCTTTCTCTGAGTAATCTACAATCTCATGTAACAGAAAATCATCAACTTCTCCACCACCCCAATCTAATTCATCGAAAATATTCCATTGTTTATCGTTCATGTAATCTATCCAATTACTATTATATTCTGCTCCCATTCTAAATTGAACATCCCAGTAAGTACCCCATGCATCAGAATCAGTAATGATTAACCATAAAATATCACATTCATCTAAATCATAATTCTGAAAAGCTCCATATGTATATTGATATGGGCCAATAAAAGAGGCATTTTTTCCGCTTAGACCGTCTATAGTAACAATTAATATAGAGCAGTTTGTATTCTCTTCAATAGCATTTATTCTCAAGTTAATATCGTTTTCATCCACATCAACGATTAATCCCGCTTCATCAATAATCCAATTAGGTGTCGAATCATCGGCAACCTTGTCCCATTCAGGATATGTAATCTCTCCTTGGTTAACAATTCGTTCCATTCCTTCAACAGCGGCATTTAAGCCCTCATACCACATATTTTCAGACAGATATGGTCTTACATCATAATCGAAGACTTCCTGAACATACCCACTCCATCCTTCATTAGAAAATCCACCTCCTAATTCAGTCCAGAATTGTCTATCTTGTTCTGACATGAAAATCAGTATTGCTTTATTTTCGTTATTATCATCATTTATTCCATATTCATCGAAAGCAAATCTAGCGTATCCCTCTTTATCCCAACCTTCTGCGCCTTGATCTTGATAACTTTCAATTGTCAGAACTACTATTGGTTTTCCAGATTCTAGGTATATTTGATTGCATTTTTCATTCAAAATATCAAATTGTGTACTAGATAGGACCTGGGCGGAATCAATAACCCATATTCCCTCCTCATCTGGCTTTGGTGGGACTTCTGCAGCCTGAACATTTGAGGATGCGATGATTACTAGTAAAATAGCAAGATAGAGCCCAAGTCTTCTCATAACAATTCCAGTTATATTCAGTTGATAAATCATCTTCCGGATATTAGAAAAACTATCTTAATTTCTGATATAGTTCTTCTAAATCATCCAGTAATTCTTTTTCTGTTCCATCATTTAGAATAACTAAGTCTGCTAATTCAGCTGTTGCATTCAGAGCCTGTCCCGCATCATCTTTTGCCTCTGCTTCCGCTCTTTCTTGTTTCAAAAAAGTCTCTTTATCTAGCGGGTCACCAGTCCTCGCACGACTCTGCAACCTTTTCCATCTTGTTTCTGTATTCGCTCTAACTTCGATCAGAATAAAATCATCTCTTTTTCTTAAGGCTTCAACTTCTCCGGGAGTTCTAATTGAATCAACTACGGCATCTTTTCCATCAAGAATCTCAAGTAGCATTTCTGCTAATATTCCAGCACCTCCTTTTCTTCTAAGCTCTCTCCCACCTTCAATTAGAGCATCTCGAGTTGGTTCAATATTTTGTTCTGCAAGCCATGCTCTAATTGAATCAGAACATGAAGAAGTCTCTAACCCTTTTTTTGAAAACCAATTTACAATTGTTGATTTTCCAGAAGCATTCCTACCAGTCAAACCGATTAGCATGTTGATACGCTGTGAAAGGATGGAAATAGTGATTGCCTATGTTAACCCCAATATCTCCTTGTAGAAGCATACTTTAATTCTGCATTATGTATAGATCTAAGTAATCTCACTCTTTCTCCTGAGATATGACCTCTAAGGATTTTTGTTGCAGTTTCTTCAGCAATTCCTCGCCCCATCATACAGATGATTGCATCTTTACCATGCGTTCGAATTAGTTCAGCATTCTTTGTCATTTTACCAGAAATTTTGGGATCTTTACTTTCAACCCATTCTGATAACATTCCCTCCATTCTTTCTGGAGCACATGCTTGCATTGTCCCTGAACATGTTGAACAGGGTTCAATTCTTTCGGTAAATCTAGCAACTCTTCTTCTTGTTTTATTATTACAGTTCAGACAGATTAGTATTGCTCTTTCATTAACTAATCGAACTTCTAAATGCTCTCTCAATTCTTTATCTGACCAAGAAGGAAGTAACAGATCTTTCTCACTTTTTTTAGACTGCCCAAGTGGACCTGGTGGAGTAACCAATAATTTGACATCTCCAATTTGAATTTTATTTAGCAAATCCATAGTTGCTTCTATATCCATCCTTTCGTGAAATAATTTACTTAGTGCTTCTTCAATTACTGGCGTTCCTTTCCATCTTTTCATTAATCCCTGAAGATTTACTTTACGTGGATCAACCCCTTTCTGTAAAACTCCCATTCTTCTTGCAACTTGAACAACTCTCCATCTAACTGCTCTTCCGTTTGGAATTGTCATTCTCATTAATGACGGTAACGCCGCAGGGGGTGTGTCTTGTAACCAACCCAAGATATCTTCAGATTTTGTTCCAGGAATTTGAATAGATATTCGGTATGGATCAATTAATGTTCTACCCATTTTTCCTTCTTTCAATGAACCAAATGCTTGAATTAGATATGCTAGAGTTTCATTAATTTTTGAACCAGCACATGTATTCAAGATGATTGTATTTTGTCTTTCTTCAACAGTTATAGTTCTTTCATCAGGTAGAACTCCAGTAGCCTCAATATGTCCAGATACAGCATTCAGTAATACGTCTCTTGCACTAGCAGATAAGGGATATTCTTCAAAGGGAATAGTAGAATTATCATCTTCAAGGGCTCCGATAGTAATTCCAACAGCTCTTCTTAATTTTCCAACTTCTCTAGCCACTTCTTTTGGTACTGGAGGTAATTCTCCGGTCCATACAGGTGCTTCTCCTGTTTCTTTAATTGGAGCAACTAGAAGTTCTTCCTGTTCCGGATCAGCATCTACAATTTGCCATGTTCTTCCTGCCATTACGAATCTCCTTGCTCTTCCAAGAGAATCATCACTAGCATCACTATTTAGCGATAATACAAATGCTTCGTCAACGGAGCCAAGAACAGTTCGACTCACTGCATCTCTTACTCTGTAAGATATTTCATCAGGAATCATTGAGATATGTTCAGTTCTCGATCTGGAAGCTTTCCCTGATGGAGAAAACCAACCATTCTTCAGTTCTTTTGGAAGAACTTTAACCATTGCTCTCCTCCATTTAATTTTTTCAGACTCTTCTTGTTCTTCATCCCATGGGGGTCTTTCTTCAGGAATATTCTGGTCAGTTTTTTTTGCTAATTCTTCCCAAAGTTTTGCAGGCCATTTAGTAACATCAGATTCGTCTGGATTCTCAACAAGTCTAATCAACCAACGGTCATTTAGAACTCTCAAGATATCAATACTTTTTTGATAATTCCAATCTTTGAATAAAGAACAATTTTGTATAATTTCATTTGCCTTTTCTAATGGTACCAAACCTCTCTCTATACCTAGCTGAATGAATTGATTTGCAGCAACAACTCCAGGCTCAGTTTGCCATTCAACTCCCTCCAATTCTGAAGCCATAGCTTTTCTAGAAATTACAGCACATTCTGAAATCTCGTCTACTTCCCAAGCTAGAATTTCTCCTCTACCTGTTCCTCCTAGGTGATGTTCTGCCCTCCCCATTCTCTGCAATAATCTGTCTACCGCCCTTGGAGATTGTAATTGATGGACTTTTTTTATCGAGCCAATATCAATCCCTAATTCAAGACTGCTAGTACAAATGATTCCATGCATTTCACCATTCCTCAATTTATCCTCCATTTCTTTTCTTGTTTCAGATGCGAGACTTCCATGATGTACTCCTACATTTATTTCAGGTACCATAGAAATTAATCTCTGTGAAACTGTTTCAGCCGCAGATCTAGAATTAACGAAAACTAGGGATGGATAATCTTCAATTAATGAATTAGCCAATCTCCGGAATGCAGCTATCGAATTAGGAGATACTGACCATTTTACAGACAAAATATTATCCTCAGGAGTGGGCATTTCTTTGTGTACTAAGACATCAGTAAATCTTGGAGAAGGACCCATTATAGGTAGAGCACTTTTTGACATGTAAGAAGCAACTTCTTCAGGATTCCCTACAGTTGCTGACAGCCCTATTCGCTGTATTTTATTGGGATTAATATCTTCTATACGTTCTAATCCAACCATTAATTGAGAACCTCTTTCGCTTCCTGCCAAATCGTGTATTTCGTCTAAAATTATTACTTTAATATTCGAAAGATGTTTTCTTAATTTACTTCCCAACATCATTATTTGTGTAGTTTCAGGTGTAGTAACTAATAAATTTGGAGGATTCTTAGACTGCTTAGTTCTTTCTTTTTGTGTAGTATCTCCATGTCTCAAACCAACAGTCAGACCTAGAGGTTCCAGCATGGTCGATAATCTTCTATCAATATCTCTATTCAATGCTCTGAGTGGTGTAATATATAGAATTGAAAGCCCTTCCCAACTTTCATTAATTGCCCTTGAAATGACCGGTAATATTGCTGCTTCAGTTTTTCCACTTCCAGTTGGTGCAACTAATAATCTGTTTTCTCCGGAACATAAATCAATCACAGCTTCTTCTTGTATTGGAGTTAAATCCCAGCCTAAATTTTTAATCAATTTCTTGACTTTAGGGTGCAGAATTTCGATCGCTGCCCCTTCCATGTACCTAACGAATAAGTTCTATCTAGAAAACCCAACGATTTTACAAATCAATATAATATGAAATTATTGATGTGTAGGAATTTCATCATCCCAATTATCCATTTTGTTCAATGTAATAGTGACATTAGTAATTTCACCATCTTCCCAATAATCTACAGCGACAAAAGTCGGCCTATTATCCATTATTTCCCAGCATTCTATAGTTCTGTTTAGTAAAAATTCATATTGATTCACTTCATGAGCCTTGTAAGGATCAGCAGTTCCAAAAATACTACTTAACCAGTTACTTAGGTGCCAAACAGGTTGACTCGAATCTCCTCTGCCTATTTCGCATGTCATTTCTTCTTTACTTTGTTGACCATAGGGGGTATCCCAACTGTGTTTCCATGCTGGATGGAAATATGAAAAACTTTCATTATATTCTGATTGAACATATATTACAACATCTTTCTTTTGTAGAATCATATCTCCGATTGATGGCCAACTATCTCCTAAATGATGTATGAATGCTCTTTCTAAAATTCCTGTTTCATTAAATAAGAATTCTAGATGTTCAGCAGGTACATAATTTTCAACCAGAATAGAAACTACATCTCCACATTTGGATAAACATTCTTGACTGGTTAAATTCATCAATGAATTTAGATGGGACAACCATTCAAAAGCATCTACCTCTGAATACGCACAAGGATGTGGGAATTGTCCCGGAGAGCCATGACAGAATCTAACATCTTCAGCTTCAGTTTGGTCTTCTCTAAGGTGATGTGCATCTACCATAAATGCTCTAATTCCACCATCCCATTGTGCTTGGAGTCCGGTGTAATGGTTAGTTCCTAGAATCACACCATCCTCTGAGGTTGCAAATGCATTGTGAGTTTCAGGGAATGTAAAGTTGTCATAATTTCTTAAGCAAAATTCTGAAAATCCGTGACAAATCAAAGTATCATTGGAGTCTCTTGGATCTAATCCTCTTTCTGATTCCCAATCATTTGGTAGATAATCTCCATCAATGTCCTCGTCTAATTCGTCACAAACTGTATCATTATCTAAATCATTAGGAACATTATCAAAATTATTTGGATCACTATTACAGTCAATTTCAACCAAATTATCCCATCCGTCTCCATCCATATCTAGATCTTCACTATCTTCTATTCCATCTTTATCTAAATCTTGAAATTCGGGACCGATACAGCCTGAGAGCATCAATCCAACAACAATCAGAGTCACTAACCACTGCTTTCTCATATTATCCGATTGATAGTATAGCACATCAATTAATTGGTAAAATAATATTTTTTATGTAAACTTGTTTGCGTAACACACTAAGCCACGAAGCCTTACCCACGAATGGTACAATGGCTCGTCGAGATGAAAGAAACCCGAGTTTTTTTGGCCGATTGTGGGATAGCCAGAGAGGTAGACATTTCCAGATAGTGACTAATGTTTCTATACTATCTGTTGCTCTGTTAGTTTGGGGTATTATCTTTCTTTTTGGATTATCTGGTCCGACAGACCCCTCTAAAGAGAATATTGTTACATTAAGTTGGATAGGAATGTTAGCTGGAGCGATTGGAACATTTTATGTCGGTCCTGAATTTTTCTTTTACATGGAAAAGAAACAACTTCTAGATGATATTTTGCAATTAGATTCTCGCGCTGAAGTATTAAGACGTCGAAAAGAGGGTGAAGAGGCCGCAATTATGCTTGGGACCAAACATATGAGTATGATGCGTGCGTTACTTGAATCACACAACATACCGGTTGGAAAGAATCTTAATAATTCGACTAAAATTAGTCTGGATAATGATGCTGGGAAAGAACATTATTGGTGGAATAATCCAAATTCTGTCATTTCACGCCAACTCCCTGGACTTAATTTACTTAGAGAATTATTTTTCCATAGGATGATAATTATACTTACATCAGTTACTTTAGTCTCATTATTATGGAACATGATTTTTGGTCTAGCATCTATGAATGGCTCTAGAGAATACACGTTAGATTTAACTGAGAGAATTAGCGGTTCCACCTCATTTCATTATCTTGCCCCTCATGTAGATCCTGTCAGTATTATTCTAATCTTATTTTTCTTTTATCTATTATATTCAACCAGGCCATATGATATCAAGGAGAATTAGTATGTCAAATGATGTCAAAATTTACCTTAGAGAAGTTTTTCTTGCTGTAGGTTTAGTTTTTTTATTGCTGGGTTCAATGTGGTTGGCAACAGGTATGTTTCCTCCTATGGTTGTAGTAGAATCTGGCTCAATGAAACATAGTGAAGAGGGTTCTCTAGGTGCGATAGATCCTGGAGATTTAGTTTTAATCATGAATCCAGACAGAGTTGATATTATCACATATCTAGAAGCATCAAACGAAGAAAATGAAAATTTTGGATATGAAATGCATGGGATGTTGGGGGATGTAATAATCTATGAAAAAAATGGTGGTAATGATACCCCAGTAATTCATCGAGCATTGCTCAAAGCAGAAGCTAATTTAACCGAAATTCCAGTTGATGATTCTTGTTCGGAAGGAGTATTTGATGAATTGAAGCATATTTGTATCTTAACTTGGGACGTACCAGGAAGTAACTTAGTCAATGTTGCAAATATATCTCTGAAATTAGATTATTCTTGTGCACCTCATGGTAACTTGACTATCGATAAGTGGGTTCCAAATCACGAAGGATACTTGACTACTGGTGATAATAGATTAACAAACGGTTGTACAATAGATCAATTAAGGGCAACAAGTTCTACAGCGGATGACTCCTATATTTTGAGTCGCGGATTAAAAGATGAATACGGAAATCCAGTAACTGCTGTTAGAGATAATTGGATAGTAGGTGTAGCGTCCTCCGAGGTTCCTTGGGTTGGTTCTATCAAATTATTATTCTCAGGGACCTCAGATTTTGTTTCTCCAAAAACTTGGAGTAATCTTTTGACCCTAATAGCTGCAGTAGTAATTATGCCGATGTTATATGATATCGTTTTTCCTAAAGAAAGTGATGAGGAAGAATAGATTAGAATATATTTGCTAACAAAATTGGGAATAAAACTATCAGAAGTATAATTATACTGCTTAGGCCACTTACTCTATTAGCTAAATTTTCAACTTTCAACGGATTCATTTTTTTCCCAAAGAATTTAATTATAGAGTGGGTTGAATCTCTCGTTATCTGTCCACCATCAAATGGAACCATTGGAATTAGGTTAGCAAATCCAAGGATAAAATTTATCCAAGCAAACCAAAATAAGAAATCGAATATAGCCAACATTCCATTTGTACCGATTATCGAGGCGATAGCTCCATCTCCTGATTCAAGCAGGTCTCTTTCTTCAAGAGGCATTGAATGCCCTTCCAATTGTATTGGTTGACCTAGCAATTCTAATGGCTTGAATATAAAAATCACAGTTCTAAATACAGGATTCAAATCTTCGGTTGATGATAGTTTATACCCATCAACCGCACTAGTTCCTGATGATATTCCGCTAACACCAAGAAATGCATCTCCTTCTTGTATGCCATTTTCATTTAGAAAATCTATATATTCATTCATACAGTTTTCTTCACTGTTACAACTCCCCTCGAACCATTCAGGAATTCCTTGTGAAATATAATAATCTAACTGATCAGTCAATGTCACAACAATATTTCTAGAATCTCTTTCCCCAGCATCATCCTTCCGGGATAATACTGACAGGTTCATTTCATCTCCTGCATTTTTTGTGTCCATTACTTCTGTAAATGAATCATAATCTGAAACTTCTATTCCATCGAGATGCGTGATTATTTCATAGGGTTCTAGACCAGCATCTTCAGCACCACTACCAATGATGATTCCTTTAGCATGCAATCCTGGTTCAGAAGCAACAAATCCTGAAGCTGTACAGGAAAGTAGAATTAACACAATGTATGTAGTGACAATATTTATCGATGGTGCTGCTGCATAAATTCGTAATCTTTCTCTCCTAGGTGCTTTGGTCATTTCTTGAATCTCCGGTTCAAAAAAAGCGCCCATTGGCAAAGGGCCCAGAAGTAATAATCCGAAACTTTTCGCCCTCATGCCGTGAACTCTTGCCTGTATTGCATGTCCATATTCGTGAATTATGATAGCAATTACAAGTGCAATTACAGGCCACCAGAAGGGTACGAAACTTGTTACTCCCGGAATTAACAATAGATCTTTTGCCGGAATCGGTTCTTCAGGAGGAGAAGTAGCACTGAGTATGGCGCTGAAAATTAAAAGAAGCATTACGCCAAACATTACGATAAAACATAACCATATTGAAAATTCTCCAAATCCTCTCCAAAATCGCCTATATTTTGAGATACTATCTAACAAAATTCTACCTTTTTTGGTTCTAATCATTAGTATGAAACCCAATACTCTAGTTGCATCCCAATTATCTAAAGTACCATTATTTTCTAGAGTAATTAATCCCCAATACCAAATTACCATTAATATGGCACCCCAAATTGGTAGTCCAAGGAGGTAAAAAAAGTATATCGAAATCATAGGTAGAAGATGACTCGTCGCAGGCCCCTCCTCTCCTCGCATGTTAAGTGGCTAACCCACCTACTCTTCAACTTGTGTTCTTTATTCCAAAAATGACTTCAAAGATAACCCTCTCCGAATTACATGGTTGAACGTGATTCTGAAGTAGTCAAGAGTGAAAAACGTCAACTAGATTCTATCAGAAGAGAAAGAGACAGCATTGAACGTTTGTTAAATCAGGCTAGATTTGAGAATTTGTCTCGAGAGGTGGAAAGTCTGGTTCAAGAATTTGATAGACTCGATGCTGTTCTCTCTGATGATGATTTATATTGAAAAACTACTCCCTCATTTTTTGGGAAACTATTTTCCTCCTCAGTTTTACTAGATAGAATACTATTTGCATTCTCCGATTTAGAAATCAATGAAAGGAATTTATGCAAAGGAAGTCCTTTCTCCCAATCAAGATATGGAGTTCCGTTCCTTGTCAAGGGTAATTCGGGAACTCTTCTCGAGAACAATCTTTGTTTTCCTGTTAGTCCCTCAGTCTTGACTCTGAATATTCTCCAACTATCCCCCCTAACTCCTTTTAGTCGGTATGCATAAAATGGTTGTATTGAACATCTATTCCCGATTTCTTCCAATGCCTGATATTGTAATACAGTTCTTCCAGACAGATATAATTTGGACTTTTTTGAGGATTTAACTTCTATTGGGAAACACATATCTCCTCTCAATGCTAGAAGATCACCCGTACCTTCTGAACCACTTCCAGGTGCCCTAACTACTAGGAATGGACGTTGGCAGATTTTCATAGCTTGTGCACGTTCTGTTTCATTACAGGATCTTGTTATTGCCCGTACTCCCTTTTCCTCACCTGCAAGCACTGACCGCAACTCTCTCTCGTATGCCCCTCCTATTCCCATGATACTATCGTAATCTCAAGGTTATTGAGGACATCGCATGAATGACGTATTTCTAGCCATTTTTCGAATATTAGTTCAGAACTGAGATTAGGTAAATTATTGGAATTTTCCTTTTCTATATTCTCTTGTTCTGTCAACTCCAGGAAACTGGTCTTCACTTTCACGATACACTGTTTTCATATTTTTCAGGAAACTTTGTTCATTTGTTACGATTAAAACCATATCAACTCCAGGATCTTCCCCTTCGTCCATCCAAGCTAATACTATCTCCATTGTCATTCTTGCTCCTTCTCTGTGAGGATAAGAAAATACATCCATACCTAAAGGAGGTAAAACCAAAGTTTTTCGAGGCTCAAGATTTTCTACCTCTGTAAATAATGAGTCATATGATTTTTTCAATAATTCTCTTCTATACTGATCTTGTGTAGGTCTTCTACAATCAGGCCCTACGACATGAACTAGATGTTCAGCAGGTAAGTTGTAGGCAGATGTGGTTACTGCTTCGCCCACACCACAAGGTTGTGAGTTTGTTTTACGTTTTTCTTTTGCAATTTCAGTACACGCTGCTCTTAACTCTGGCCCCGCTGCAAGTTGCATAACTTCATCTAAACCTTCTCTCCCAGCTAATCTATTATTTGCTGGTAAAACCATGATATCACCTTCTACTCTAGTGACATTCCCAAAGCAAACTCTCACCTGTCCATATTTACATTCTCGGACTATGATGACCTCTGCCATATATATGTGAGACTAAGGCATCCAATATGTATGCTTCTTCTCAAGGTTCTGAATTCGAATACGAAGATTTGATGGGTAAAGACGTCTCCCGGGAGTATATGTCGGTAGGTTACGTACTAGTGAATGTCGAACCAGGTTCTGAAGTTAATGTGTTTAATGCAGCCTCAACATTATCATTTGTAACTGATGCAAATCTCTTATTTGGAGACCATGATTTGATAATCAAATTAGAGGCAGAAAATATGGGTGAGATTGCAAGATTAGTAGTGGAATCAATACGTGCAATCTCCGGAGTTTTGAACACTAAAACACTGGCTTGCGCGGAAATGTAATTTTTTTCCCCCTAGTTGGTTTTTCTTGTTTTACCTCGATTGTGGCGCAGTATGGCGTTTTTTATACAATACATTCATATCCTGATTTGACAGGCGAAGCGGTGGAGGATTACTTTATGTCAGACAAAAAATACTTCGTATTGATGGAAAATGGAAAGGACACTAGTCAAGTGTTCGTAAGCAAGCAGCCACGAGGAGCGGCCCTGAAAGCAGCTACTCGTGAGGTGCCCAATCCTATCCAACTGCGTGAGCGTGGAACAAATCGTGTTCACAATTTTGAAGGTTGGACAGAGATTGTCGACAAGCCGGCCAATGGTCCAGCTTGGCTACCAGCCAAAATCAAGAAGGCCAATGTAAAGAAAATTGGAATTACTCGATTATGAGTATTCCTTTTTCCGGAATTACACAACCCCTTTTCGGGTTTACTCGATAAGGGTCAAAATCATCTCAATCCTAATTTTCGACCAATAATCGCTATTGGATCGTAGTATTCAGTCACGACTCTTTCTTTCAGGGGAATGATTGCATTGTCTGTAATATTTATTCCTGCAGGACATACCTCGGTACAACACCTAGTAATGTTACAATAACCTATTCCGAAATCATCTTTAATTTCTGGAATTCTATTTTCTACATCCAAGGGGTGCATCTCTAGTCCTGCTAATCGAACGAAGAATCTCGGCCCTGCAAAATCATCGAATTTTTGATGTTCTCTCAATACATGGCACGTATTAACACACAACATACATTCAATACAACCTCTGAATTCTTGAATTCTATTAGCTTCATTTTGATTAAATTCCCAATCTAATTCATCAGGACCGTTAACAGGAACCATTTTCTTATTCATTTCATATGCCCATGAAGTATCTGTAACCAAATCCTTTGTTAAAGGGAATGCTTGCATCGGTTTGATAAGAACTGGTTCTCCTTCTGGAGTTTCTTCCATTACTTCTTCCATTCTTGTCATACACATTAGTCTTGGCTTACCATTGACTTCAGCCGAACAGGATCCACACTTACCCGCTTTGCAATTCCATCTGCACGATAAATCTGGTGCGTGTTCTGCTTGTATTCTGTGAATTACGTCAAGTACCACCATACCTTCATCCATTTCAACAGTATAATCTACCATTTCTCCAAAAGGTTCTCCGTCTTCATCAGGTTCTCCTCTGAAAATTTTGAATGTTACATCTTCGCTCATTTCATTCCTCCTCGTGTAAATCATCGGCATCTAATAATTTTTTCAATTCATCATCTATGGGGGGATAACTTCGGTGTTCAATCGTCATCTCATCTTTCATCGAAATAACACTATTCACCTTACCCCAATATTTGTAATCAGGATGGGGGTAATCATCTCTAGTATGTCCTCCTCTAGATTCTTTCCTATGCAATGCAGCTAAGGTGCACATTCTACTGACATCAATCATAGCATCAATTTCCAGTGCTTGATGCCAACCAGGATTATAGATCCTACTAGTTCCAGCAGATGTATTTTTAGAACGTTCTTCGAGTTTATCTAAATCATTCAAAGCCTCTTTTAACAGGCTTTCAGTCCTAATTATACCTACTTTATATTGCATCATTTCTCGTAAATCTTCAACAACCTTTGCCGGATTCTCTCCATCCGTTCTGTTTAATGGGGCTAAAGTTTCTTCAATAGCAATTTTAATTTCATTGGAGTCAATTGGAAGGAAATCATCAATTTCTTTTGCAACTAATGCTGCATTTTCTCCAGCTATTTTTCCAAATACAATTAAGTCAGATAGCGAATTACCTCCGAGCCTATTAGCTCCATGTAACCCAGTCGCAGCTTCGCCGGCTGCAAACATTCTAGATACAGTTGTTTCTTGTGTCTCTGGATGAACTTTTATTCCCCCCATAACATAATGTGCAGTAGGGCCAACTTCCATCTTCTCAGTAGTAATATCTACAGCGGCTAACTCTTTGAATTGATGATACATACCTGGAAGCTTTTTTCTTACTTGATCAGGTTCTCTCCAAGAAATATCCAGATATGCTCCTCCGTGAGCACTGGCTCTGCCCGCATCTCTTTCGGCATTTATTGCTTTAGCAACAACATCTCTAGTCAGTAATTCAGGTGGTCTTCTAACCGTTGCCAATTTTCCCTCAACAATCTCGGAAACCCACTCCAAGGCCTCTTCTTCCGTATCCGCAAATTCGTCTTTGTACATTTCAGGTACATAGTCAAACATGAATCTCTTACCTTCAGAATTAGTTAACATCCCCCCTTCTCCTCGAACTCCTTCAGTGACCAAAATTCCTTTTACAGAGGGGGGCCATATCATTCCTGTAGGGTGGAACTGAATAAATTCCATATCTCCCATCTCAGCTCCTGCCCAGTACGCTAATGCATATCCCTCTCCTGTATATTCCCATGAACCTGAACATACGGACCAACATCTCGTTGCGCCTCCTGTAGCCATTACGATGGTTTTCGCTTTGAAGACATGCAAAGTACCATTATTTCTATCATATGCAAAACATCCCGATATTTTACCATCGGTCTTAAACAATTTACGAACGGTGAATTCCATGAAAATTTCCATTCCCATATGAACTCCCTTTTCTTGTAGAGTTCTGATTAATTCTAAGCCGGTCGCGTCACCAATGTGGGCTAATCTTGGATAGGTATGTCCTCCGAAGTTTCTTTGATTAGTCAAACCTTTAGGTGTCCTATCAAAAACAGCCCCCCATGTTTCCAGTTCTCTAATCCTATCAGGGGCTTGTTGAGCATGTATTCTTGCCATTCTCCAATCATTCAGATATTTTCCTCCTTTCATAGTATCTCTAAAATGAGTTTGCCAATTATCTCTAGGATCCTTATTTCCTAACGCTGCTGCTGCTCCTCCTTCAGCCATTACTGTGTGAGCTTTTCCAAGCATTGATTTACAAATCATTGCAACACTAACTCCTGAATTACTAGCCTCAATCGCTGCTCTTAAACCGGCTCCGCCTGCTCCTATAATCACGACATCATGCTCATGAACAATGTAATCTTCACTCATCATTTCACCTCACATTATAATCCAATGATAGTCCTGGATTCTGCCTTCTGAAACCGCCCATACAAACAAATCTCCAATAAATACCATAGCTAAACTGGTCCAAAACCAAAACGCATGTTGAATGTTTAAATTACTTATTTTAACATATAATTTACCCATTATTCCTGAAATGCCACCTCTCCATTGATCCATTCCGCCGCCAAAGAGATGTCTGAATGCATGGCATGATGCTACATACATCAATAGAAGGAATGATTCAGTTGCGAGTACTAAAGTCCCAATAGATATTCCAAAATCAGTTCCATTATCTCCATGGAACCACATCGTATGATAAACATCATATATTTTCATTGAAAGGATAATTATCGCTAAGTACAACATATATCTATGAATATTATTCAGTACAAATAATCCAGTTTCACCTTTATATCCCAATCGATAATTGACTTCAGGTTTAGCAACAACACATGCAGTAGGGTTTTGGAAAAATACTCTGTGGTATACTTTTCTCATGTAATAACAGGTGCCTCTAAAACCGAATGGAATCCATAAAATCAATAACGCAGAATTCATCCAATTTGGTGTTTGTAGTTCGAATAAATGTATTACATCCGGTGAGAAAATTGGTGAAGTAACTCTATGATCATCATAATGTATAGCTCCGTCCCAAACCAAAACTCGTAATGCAGTATATACTAAAGCCAGAGTCAGTCCAAATCCCATCCAAAATGGTTTATTCCACCATTTGTCAATTCGATCTGTTTTTCCAAATCCCTTTTTCAGGGGAAGTTTGACTGCTTCAGACAAGTAACTCACCAACTGGCGCAGGTGCCAATAATACTTCCGAATCAAAGGAGACCAATAAGTGATTGCATTTACCCTACTCTGTCGTTCAACCTCTAGTAAATTTTTATTACAGTCTTGTTTCTCGGCGTATCGATTAAAATGGATGATTTTGGCGATTTATCCTCTTCGATTTGTTCGAATTGTGGATATATGCCAGGAGTATGGATACCAACCTTACCTTGTCCAGAATGTGGAGAAATGATGTTTCCATGAGATTTTTTGAATCAAGCCAATGTGGAATAATCTACGTCTTCTTCAATTAACTCAACTTCTTCTACATCCATTTGAGCTAGTTGTAATTTTCCAGATAATTCATCATTTACTGCGTGCCAATAAGAATATGATTCAATGACCCATATTCCAGACTCTCTGGTACCATTTCCACTACCCTTCACACCTCCAAATGGGAGATGTGCTTCGGCTCCAGTTGTTGAATTATTTATTCCTGTCATTCCGGCTTTAATACCGGTTTTATATCTGTAGGCTTCCAATCTATCATTTGTATAAATCGCACTAGATAAACCATATGGAGATGCATTTGCAAGATGTAATGCATGATCAAAATCTTTAGCTTTCACAATAGTAATTACTGGACCAAATATTTCTTCATGGAAACATTCCATATCTTCTGTTACATCAGCGTATACGTGTGGCCACATGTATACTCCTTCATCTGGATTACCAAGGAAATTATTTGGCATATTATCGGAGGTGATTCTACCATTACCCCAAAGCTTTCTTGCTCCACTCTTCTCACATAATTCTAAATCTCGCATAAAATCATTAGCATATTTCTCTGAAAGCATTGGGCCATATAGGACATTCTCATGATTCATTGAATTTCCTATAGTAGTTGTCATAACCTTTTGCATTAACTTTTCAATAAACTCATCATATATTTCTTCGTGAACAATTAGATTTCCGAGACTGGTACATCGTTGTCCTGCTGTGCCAAAACCTGCCCAATATGCCCCTTCAACGGCATTTTCCATATTTGCACTCGGCATAATAACCAATGGATTCTTGCCTCCTAATTCTAGGCTAGCAGAAACTAGATTTCTTCCACAAATTTCTCCAATCATTTTCCCTACAGATGTTGATCCTGTAAAACTGATTTTGTTTACTAAACCTAGATCAACTGCATCTACTAGATGTTGTCCTGCACCACTTCCTTTGCCATGAACTAAGTTAATAACACCATTCGGCAAGCCTGCTTCATGCATTATCCTAGTCAGCATAAATGATAGTAAAGGAGAATCTTGTGGGCTTTTCCAGACGCAGGTATTTCCACACATAATTGCAGGAATCATTTTCCAAAATGGAACTGCTGATGGGAAATTACATGCGTTGATTATTCCACAAACCCCTAATGGTCTTCTATATGTGAACAGTTCTTTATCAGGCAATTCTGAATTAACAGTTTGGCCATATAGTCTGCGTCCCTCTGATTGGAAAAATAGACATGTATCGATAGCTTCCTGTACTTCTCCTCCACTTTCTTTCAAGGTCTTCCCTATTTCTCTTGTTTCTACTCTAACGATATCGTCCTTGTATTGCATTAGTAGTCTACCCATATTTCCAATAATTTGTCCTCTTGTGGGTGCTGGTGTTGCTGACCAAGAAGGAAACGCATCTCTAGCCGCTTTTAGAGCCTCATGCACATCCTCTTTATTTGATAGTGGAAATTCTCCGAGACAGTCTGAAAGTAATGCAGGATTAAGACTTTCAAAGGTTTCTCCTCCACTAGATAATTTCAATTCACCATTAATTATGTTGTATCCCTTAACCTTCGGACTACCATTGGGATTATCAGATTCCATAAAGTCGAATCCTGTTTCGAGTACATTGGTCATGTTCTTCCGAAATACAACTCTATCAAGAAACCTTCTCAAGGAGATTATGGTGAATTAATGCCAATTCATTTGACATCTACAAGTTCACAGGTTTAACTACCCCCTATTACTACAAAGGTTCGTTCAGAGGGATGTCGAATGTCAAATGATGAAGTAGATGACTTACAACTTAGAGTAGCAAAGGCCATACCGAGTGACGTAGGACATGGTCGAGCTAGAGTGCCTTTTGACAATGATCTAAATCTTAAACCAGGTGATATTGTAGAGATTACAGGGGAACAAAAAACTGCAGCTATAGTATGGCGTTGCCGTCCAGAAGATGCGAATCTCGGAATTATCAGAGTTGACGGAATAATTAGGAAGAATGCTGGAGTTTCTCTTGGAGATAAGGTTACTATTCGCAGAGTCGAAACACAGCCTTGTCAAAAGTTAATTCTCAGTCCTGTAATGGCAAAACAACAGAAAGTTCGTTTTGGTCCAGGAATAGAAGGATTTGCTCGAAGAGGCCTAAACAAGAGACCGGTGGTTTCTGGGGATAGAATTTTCATTCCAGGCATGACTCTCTTTGCTGAGGCTTTGCCTTTCCAAATTGTTCAAACTACGCCCAAGGGTATTGTTCAAGTTCTACCTGACACTGAAATTATAATCAAAGAAGAGCCAGTAGATGAAGAAGATGAAACCGGACAACCAATATCAACAATTTCATATGAAGATATAGGAGGAATTGGTGAACAATTACAAAAAGTAAGAGAAATGATTGAACTTCCACTGAAGCATCCAATTCTTTTCAGAAGATTAGGTATTGATCCTCCTAGAGGAGTATTACTACACGGCCCTCCAGGGACTGGAAAAACATTGATTGCTAAGGCAGTTGCTTCAGAAACTAAAGCTAATTTCACCTCAATAAATGGTCCGGAGATTATTTCCAAATATTACGGTGAGAGTGAAAAACAATTGCGTGAAATATTTGATGAAGCAGCCGCAAATGCTCCTGCTATAATTTTCATAGATGAATTAGACTCTATCGCGCCAAAAAGGGAAGACGTTAGTGGAGAAGTGGAAAGAAGAGTTGTCGCACAATTATTAACTCTATTAGATGGAATGCAAGGTCGAGATAATGTAATCGTTATTGGAGCAACTAATCGTCCTGATGCAATAGACCCTGCACTTCGACGTGGTGGAAGATTCGATCGAGAATTAGAAATAGGAGTCCCAGACAAAAATGGTCGTTCAGAAATAATAGGCATTCATACACGTGGTATGCCAATTAGCGATGATTTTGAGATTGAATGGTTATTAGATAATACTCACGGTTTTGTTGGTGCCGATATATCAGCTCTTGTTAGAGAAGCTGCAATGAAGGCTCTTCGTAGATACCTTCCAGAAATCGACTTGGATGAAGAACAAATTCCAGCTGAAGTACTTGAGAAAATGGAAGTTAAAATGGCAGATTTCAGATTAGCGATTAAGGAAATCGAACCCAGTGCATTAAGGGAGATTTATCTTGAAGTTCCCGAGGTTAGTTGGGATCAAGTAGGAGGCTTAATGGAAGTGAAAGAGAGACTTAAGGAAAGTATCGAATGGCCTTTAACAAAACCTGAAATGTTCGACCACTTTGGAATTAATCCTCCTAGAGGAATTGTTTTATTCGGGGCCCCAGGGACAGGTAAGACACTTATTGCAAAGGCTATTGCAAATGAAGCTAAGGCGAATTTCATCACCATAAAAGGTCCCGAATTAATTTCAAAATGGGTAGGTGATTCTGAGAAGGCGGTTAGGGAATTATTCAAGAAAGCCAAACAATCTAGTCCCTCTATAATCTTCTTGGATGAGTTTGAGAGTATCGCGGGTGTTCGAAGAAGTAATACCGGAGAGGGTTCAGATGTGATGAACAGAGTAGTAAATCAACTATTAAGTTCGATGGACGGAGTTGAATCTATGGAAGGAGTGATAGTAATTGCAGCAACTAATCGGCCAGAAATGATAGATCCAGCTTTACTCAGAAGTGGAAGATTCGAAAGGGTCCTTCATATTCCTCCTCCCGACATTGATTCAATCAAGGCGATTTTAAAAATACACTCTGAACCCATGCCTCTTGGAAAGTTCAAGATTGAAGATTTAGCTCCACAGTTAGTAAATTACACTGGTGCTGATATTGAGGCAATATGTAGAGAAGCAGCTTTAATTTCAATGAGAGCTGATAAAAAAAGTGTATCAAAGAAACATTTTGAAGAGGCAATAAAAAGAGTCAGACCCACAATAACAGATGAAATGATGGATTATTATAACAGAATGGAGGCAAGATTGACTAGTGGACTCGAATCAGTACGCCGTAGCTCAGAGGTACATTCGGGTATAGAATCAGCGTGAGGGGAAAAAATGCCAGTGACATTTGGTCGAGAAATAATTAACCGTGAAGTTCATGATATCGCTGACGATAGGTTAGGAATTGTTACGGATTTTACTATTGATATCGACAGTGGTCAAATTACAAATATATTGGTAATGATTGAATCAGACATAAATCCTCAACTTCTCCCTTGGCCTACTGTAAACGGTCTTTTATCGGTTCCAGTTGAGGAAATTGATAGTGTCGGTAAAGTAATCAAATTGTCAGAATAGTATGATGCATAACCGTACATTCGTTCACAACCGTCTTAAGTCGAAGTTCAGGCTCGATATTTGTCTTATTGACTAGGTGGTGTATAGGTTGGCCAATTTTCGTGACTATGCTAGCCGATTAACAACCCTAAAAGCCCGCCGCAATATGCTAGTCGGAGCTTTTTGGATATTACTAATTCTATTGATTTCTACTATTGCAGCCACATATGTCACTGACGGACAAACTCAACAATCTGCTTATGGTGATGATTGGAATGACTTAGGCCTATTTAGAGCCGAAATTAATAGAATGGGTGTGGATACAACTGCCTTGGTGTCTAGCCCTCTTCTATTGAGCGAGATAGATCATCCCGAAGAAGCTATTTTTATTATTTCAGGTGTCGAGAAAGATACAATCTCATTACCTCGGTTTACTGGTGATGAGAATGTTATTGAATTGTCTGAAGGAGCTGGTTATACAACTTCAGAAATACTTGCTATTGAAGAGTTTGTTGATGCCGGAGGGACTGTACTTTTGATGGATGACAAAGGTTATTCTTCAACTCTAGCAGAACAATTTGGGCTGGAGTTTTCGGGTCACACATTATATGATGGAGAAGCCTATGCTACTGAGTTAGATTATAATTTCATTTGGGTGAATACGACATCAGCATTTAATTTTACTACTAATTCTGGTTCTCTATCTAGTATTCATCCTTGTCTTAGAGATTCTGATACTGATGGATTTATTGATTTGCTAGATACAGATCCTTATGATATCACAACATTCCCCGCGGGAATCACCAAAGAAGACGCAGGATTATGTTCTCACAGGTGGGTATCAGAAACGGAATGGGACTTTTCTGAGAATTATAATCTACTAACCAATCAACCTTCAGCTTTCAATGCTGGTTCTTATAATCCAGTTGAGAATAGATATGACATTGGTAAGTCCACGCTTGATTCATATCTTGACACTAATGATGATGGTAACCTGACTATTGGCTCTTCAGCCTTTGGAATTGATGGAGACGAGGTTGGTCCATTTGCAGTATATGTCCGTTATTGCGCAGATCGCCTGTGTGTGGGGGCAGACTCAGGTAGAGTACACTTTGTTGCAGATGGTTCAATATTGACTAACTCACTATATGACGACGCCTTCTATTCAGGAGTCGATGATGTGGTCCCTTCAAACGATAATCGTAAGTGGGCATTGGATGTTATTGCTGAATCATTATTGATTGGTAATTCTAGTGCGAAAAGTTCCTCTAATGCTATTGTAATATTTGATGAGTCAAGGCATCAACAACCTACTTTGTTTGGTGATACGTATAATTTAATGTATTATTTATTGATTTATTTTACAAATGATTGGATGGCAATGCTACTATTGTTTTTAGGATTGTTCATTACTCTTGAAGCAGTGCTAATTCGTAAAGAAGATCCTGAAAATTGGCGTCATGTTTTCAGGATAATTTACTATGGTTTTGGTGATGCTAGAAGGTATGAATATTATCAAAAACCAGAAAAAATAAGACAAGTTCTACTTACAAGGGTAAGAAATCTAAATACCTTATCTAGAGAAGAGTTTGATGCACTACCTGCTGCAGATTTACAAAGGATGATCGATGATCAAGTATTAACTAAATTTATTTTTGAGGATAGACGGTATAAACCAGATGAACTGGTTGGTATAGTGAAGAGAATCAAAGAGTGGGGTTCTACCAGTTCTGAAGAGGAGGTTGAATATGTGGACTCGTAAAGCAGCTATCATCTTAACAAGTGGGATAAGCTTGATTCTAATCGGTATGATGATTTCAAATTTTCAATTAATGATAATTGGACTTACTTTTGTCTCATTTTTGGCCATTAACGGTTGGGTCGAAGGTCATTCAGATTTAGAAATAAATAGAGAAGTTTCTGCTGTTAATGTATACAAAGGAGACGATATTAATGTTATTTTGACAATTACCAATAAGTCTTATCGACGTACTCAGCAGTTAGAGGTTTTTGATAATGTACCTCATGAGATGAAAATGAGAAAGGGAATAAATCTAATGAGAATGAATCTCGGCCCAGGACAGTCTGCAACAATTCGTTACACGGTTCGTTGTCCTCTAAGAGGTCACTATACAATAGGTCCAACCTCTGTAAGATATAGAAATGCATTTAATTTATTTGTTTCAGAAACCAGTATTGGCGACAGGTCTGATATCACAGTTTTCCCTCAAGTTAGAGATGTAGAAGAAGCCTTGATTCGTTCTGATGTCCCTAAGATGTATACAGGAGCTACAACATTAAAAACTCCGGGTCAAGGAATGGAGTTCTATGCATTGAGGGAATATTTCCCAGGCGATTCTTTTAGATCAATTAATTGGAAGGCTTTTGCCAGAACAGGTGAATTAATGGTCAATGAGAAAACTAGAGACGCTGTCACTGATGTTTTCATCATATTGGACACTCGAGATGTGGCAAGGATTGGTACTGTACTCAAGAATCCCTTAGAAATGGGAACTGTTGCTGCAGCATCAATTGCAAATTATTTCATTAAGAGAAGAGATTCTGTTTCATTAGTTACTTATGGTGAAAGAATGGATTTTCTTCCTCCTGAGACTGGAGATAAACAGCATTACAAGGTACTCAGCCAACTTGCCGCTGTAGAATCCAAAGGAAGTATGCCTCTACAAGCAGTAACTAATGCTCTATCACCAAGAATTTCTAGAGGTTCACCGGTTTTTATTATCAGTAGTCTTGAAGGTGACGGAACTACTCTTTCTGCTATCAGGAATCTCTCAGGAAAAGGCCATGAAGTAATTGTTTTATCGCCCAGTAGTATTGATTTGGAGAGGTTAGTTAGTAGAATACCAAGAATGGCATTTGAAGTTTTGAAATTAGAAAGACAGAACCGACTCACAGCAATTTCTGGTTATGGGGCTAAAGTAATTGATTGGACACCTAGTGTTGAATTATCTCAGGCATTGCTACAAATTAGGACAGTTTAGGAGGATTAGAAATGGCAACTGAAGTAGTACCAGAATCCAAAACTCTCCATATTACAAAGTTACGTTTTAGGTGGCAGATACTTCTATTACAGGTTTTGTCAACTGTTTCGCTATTGTACTTAATGAGAAAAATGAGTGAGCTGTACGGGGAATGCTCTGAAACTTTTGTTGCAAATTCTGGTGAAGATGGATGGTGTCTGGCTTACGAACATACTAGAGGACTAAGATGGATGGAATCAAATGGGAATACAATTCTTCCCGATTTTATTACAGGTATTAATGAGACTGGTTTCGATGCATTCACAATGCCTCTAGTCCTTTGTTTTGTACTGACTGCATTATGGGTTTTTATTCAAACCCGGGGCGACAGATTTCAACTTATTCTCAAAAGAACATTTAGTGTGATCATGGCGTCATGGTTTTTACTTCCATTCCTTATTTCTTGGTTAATTGGAATAGTTTCTAATGGTTTTTATTTACCAATAGGAAACTCAGACGATAAATTCAATCATATTAATCTGGTTTTAGCACCATTTGAATTTTTCTTCGAATTAGTCTTTTTCGGAATTGTTTTTGCACCAATCTTAGCAGGTTTGATGGGTATTTGGGGATTATCAAAAAGAATGATTACTTGGGCAACTGGATACTTTTTGATGGTCATTGGTATCCATGCAATGTTGACATTTGAGGGTGTAACTACTGCGGTCGACGTAGGCTTGAAGCCACTTTCTGCACAGATTGGTGAAGCGACACTATTTGGGGGCATGATATCTCCATTAGCATTTGATTTGCTGACTGTTGCAATTCTTCTTTTATCATTTTTAGAATCTGGGTTGGCTGTGATTACAAATCTAGAATATACATCTGTTCTTCCCGAAGCCTCAAAGAAAGATTCTGAATACGTTAACCAATTTAACAACATCATTAATGGTCACTTAATTCACTTATTTGGGGTGATGATTGTGGTAGGTTTAACCACAGCCTTCGCTCTTGAATTTGATGATTTCTTGATTTCATTTGTTGGTATTTTGGAAGGTTCTCAGTGGTCTGGACAAGTCAAAGAATCACTTGAATTACAACTAACCTATGGAAAGGTGATTTCAGCCTCTCTATTCATGATAGTGGTTGCTGGAGGAAGATTTGTTATCCCATGGCAGAGAATTACTGGAGTTATAGAAACAGGACTATCTAAGATAAGGAATTAGCTTAATCGTAGAAACTTATGTAATATCCCCCAGAAAAATATTATCATGATAAATTGAATTAAAATTATTAAAGTCATATTAGTAATATTAACAGATTGAAAAATGTCACCAATCTTTTCTTGATAGAAGATTGCTAGGGAAATTGTACTCAGTACTAATAGACGATGTAACCAAGGACCCGAATTACCAACTTTCTGTAATTTTAAATTAGGTAATGGGGATGGCTCATCCATACTTCTTTCAAGGCCCCATAGGTCATCAATCCATCGCTTAATCACTATCTTTGTCTCGCGTTGGGTTCAAGCGCAGAATACCTAACGGAACATCATGGCAGGCGGGCTCTCGATACAATCCTGTAGTCAATGTAGAGACCCCTCGATACTTTTTCAGGAGTACAGCGGTCAACATTTGTGTGGAAAACATCTGGCATCTTCTATTAGGAAAAGAGTGGCTAAAGAAGTTCGTTCTCAAATTAATCTGCCGAAAGATGCTCGTCATCCAGATGGTTCTCCTTTCCGCATATTCGTAGCAATTTCTGGGGGTAAGGATTCTGCAGTATTACTTAGTATGTTAGTCGATATTATTGGTAAAAGGAGAGATATAGAGATTATTTCTGGATGTATTGATGAGGGTATTGATGGATATCGTTCACCATCACTCGAATTAGCAAGAGAATTGGCAGGATCCTTGAATATTAGATTTGAAACACTATCATATGAAGAATTAGGATACGATAGGATGGATAATGTCGTTAAGAAGATGGATGCAATTGGAGAAAATAACCCTGAAGCTAAAGGTATGATGCCATGTTCTTACTGTGGTGTTTTCAGAAGACAAGGAATAAATTCTCTGGCTGAAAAAGTGAATGCAGATATTATGGCTTTAGGGCACAATCTTGATGATATGGCTCAATCCATAATTATGAACTTTCAAAAAGGAAATATCGAAAGATCTGTTAGATTAGCTCCACACACTGATGACCCTATCGACGGTTTAGCACCCAGAGTAGTTCCATTACGATGGATACCAGAACAGGAAATTCATGCACATGCAATTTTTTCTAAACTCCCAATTCATCATGGTGATTGTCCGCATGCTCCAGGTGCTATGAGACAATTAAGCCGGAGAATAATTGCGGACATGGAAACAATTACTCCGGGTTCAAGGCATGGGTTATTACATTCTTTAGACCAAATAAGGAAATTATACAAAGAAGTAAATCCAGTTAAATCAGAGATTAAAAATTGTATAAAATGTGGAGAAATTACAAGTCGAGAGATTTGTCAAGCATGTACCATGAAAAGTTGGCTAGAAGAAAATTAGATGATATAATCTACAATTTCATTTATATCTTGATTTTTACCACAATATGAACATCTTATTTCCATTGGCTCTGCAGAAATAATTTTTAATTTATGAGGTAATGGTTCACGAGTATTTTGTGTTATACAATTTGAAAATGAACATCTAACGATGTTAATTAATTCTGTCCCCAGTTCGATAGTTCTTTTTTCTGCAACATGATAATTTCTGATAATCGCAACTGAGGCTTTAGGGGCGATTAAAGCGAGACGATCTAATTCTTCCTGATTCAATTCTCTGTCCTCAATCTTTAATACGTCTTTTCTACCCATTTTGCCGCTAGGGACGTTCATCACCATAGAAATTGGATTAGATCTACCTACGTCTAATCTTAACATTCTCAGCACCTGTAATGCATGACCAGATGGAATATGATCAATTGCAGTACCATTACAAATTGCAGTAACACGTCTCATTTCACTCATTATTTCACCACCTCCGGGATGTCTATACCTAAGCTTCTACAGAGTAAAGCCATCCTTGTTGGAACTCCATTGAATGCTTGTTGGAAGTATTTTGCATGTTTAGTAGAGTCTACACTTGAATGCAATTCATTAACTCTAGGTAGAGGGTGCATCACTATCATTCCAGCCTTTGCCTCTGACAAATCATCTTCAGTTAATTTATAAATTCCCGCAACTTTCATGTATTCATCTTCATCTGGAAATCTCTCTTTTTGGATTCTTGTCATGTAGATAACATCTGCAGAATCAATAGATGATGACATATCTTCTGTCTCAGTAATTTCTCCTCCATGATTCTTTAAATCTGAAACTATTTCATCAGGCATTTTGAGAGTATCCGGGGATACAAGAGTAATTTTTGCTCCAAATCTTACCAATGCATGAGATAAACTGTGTGTGGTTCTTCCGTATCTGAGGTCCCCGACCATTACTATATTCAATCCTTCAAGACTACCATGCGCTTCACGGATAGTAAACAGATCTAGCATGGTCTGAGTTGGGTGATTACCCGCGCCATCTCCTCCATTTAGAATTGGTATTTCCACTGCATCTGCACTGTACTGAGCAGCTCCTTGGTTCGGATGTCTAATTACTGCAATATCTGCATATCCATCTACCATTTGCATTGTATCATACAAGGTTTCACCTTTTGCAACAGAAGAACCAACTGAACTCAGATTCAATACTTCACCTCCAAGTCTCTTCATCGCAGCTTCAAATGACATTCTTGTTCGTGTGGAGTTTTCAAAGAACAGGTTTCCCAGTACTTTTCCTTGGAGTAGAGGTAAGTAAACTTCACCCTTGGCTACAGGGACTAGTCTTCTTGCACTATCAAGAACTTGTAATATTTCCTCATTTGTCAAATCATCCATCGTAATAAGGTCGCCCATACTCACTCCCTATTGAATCGCGTCAGAGGTGGGTCATATGCATTGCCCTCTAAGTTTAACCTTTGATGACCGTATTCCGCTGTCTTGATGAGTGATGAATTATCCGATTAACATGATGATTATCAGTCGGACCCCAGTTCGAGTCTCATTTTGCGGAGGTGGAACTGACGTTGATTGGTACTCTAAGTCATCTGAAAATGGGGGAATGGTTACCTCTCTGACTGTAGATAGGTATATTCATGTTACAGTTAATAGACGTTTTGACGATAGGATAAGAGTATCTTATTCAAAATTAGAAATTGTTGATGATTTTGAAGATATTGAACATGAACTTGTCCGTGAATCTATGAGAATCACAGGAGTCACTTCTGGTGTTGAAATTACAACAATAGCTGATATACCTTCGAGAGGTACAGGATTGGGTTCATCATCAGCAGTTACAGTAGGTTTACTAAATGCTCTGCATTGTTTTGCAGGTAGAGATGCACCAGCATCTCAGTTAGCTGCTGAAGCATGCGAAATTGAAATCAACATTCTTGGCCAACCTATTGGTAGACAAGATCAATATGCTGCTGCTTACGGAGGTATAAATTCAATTATTTTTCACCCGGATGGAGAAGTAATCGTCGAACCAATTGAAATTTCAGATGATTTGAAGTCAAATATCTCAGATGAATTTACTCTAATTTTCACAGGACAAATTCGTTCTGCATCCAAGGTGCTTTCAGACTTCGAAGAAGATGGAAAATCAACGATAAATAATCTTCTAAGAATTAGGGAACAAGCGAGTGAAGCTAGAGAGTTTCTCTCTTCAGGAAACTTAACCAAACTCGGAACTCTTCTCAACGAAGCATGGATGATGAAAAGAGGTATTTCTCAAAATGTCAGTAATGAAATCATCGATGATATGTATAACAGGATTATGTCTAATGGGGCTAATGGAGCAAAATTATTAGGTGCTGGAGGGGGAGGATTTTTTCTCATTCATGGAGAAGTAGGAATCCGCGAGAAATTAAGAAATGAGTTCTCTTCAGAACACAGAATGATTCCTCTGAACATTGATTTTAATGGTTCCACGATTATTTTTAATGATTCAAGAGAGTGAAAAAATGACAAAACATATTTTTTCATTTTTTCTATGTATATTGTTAATTTTCTGTTTGAGTAGTTCGCTAGTTAGTGCTTCAGACAATCATGGAGAGAATGATCTCAATGCCTCCACTTTCATCAATGGTTACTCTAAGTTTGTGATTGAAGATGACATAAATATTAATTCAGAATTTAATTCCTCATGGGAGGTCTCCATCACGCTCTCAGATCAGATAGGAACAGATCTTCTTCAGAACTCAGAACTTGGACTACGGGCTCAAATTGATATTTACCTAGGTAATTCTGATGGATTTATTGATTCAAATGAATCAAATCTTTTTGATATACTATTTCGTTCAGAAAGAAACTGGACTAATTCTGAAAATGGTGGTTGCTGTATTTTTGACTATAATCCATTATATGCCTCCCAAGGAATTGAAATTAATACAACTAAAGTAGTTACAGGCCCAATAAATTTAGAGAACTCTACATGGGGTTGGTTTGAGTCTGCGACATTAGTCGGTCAAGCTGATAGTAGGACGACCAGAATTATTGATTTCCCAAGAGTAGGATCATTGGTAGAAGAAGTTCCCCTAATGGTACATCTTCCAGATGATTGGGAATACAAATATAGTGCGATGGATGAATTATTTTCTGGGAATCCCGGAGAGTTTATCGTAAATCGTTCTGAAGCAAATGTTGCAAGTAATATTCGGGTTTCAATTTCAAACAATCAATTACCTAATGCAATAGGGCATAGATCTTCAACAGGCTCTATGATTACTATGACGTATGAGACATCATATTCGGGACATTGCGAAGATAGTAAGCTTGATTATAATGAGCAGTGGTGGACATTATCAGACAATGGAACAATTGTTCTGACTCAATCAGGCTCTTCTTTTAGTTTCGTAACACAAGATTACGGTTTTGCTGAAGGAGATATTGCCAGTATTGCAATGTATTGCAAAGATTGGTTTAATTTAACTAGTATTTGGAATGAAAACATTGTCATAGATTCGGTATTTCCTATTTGGGATTCAGTCATCTCATATACCAATGATAATAATGAACAAATAATATTAGATAGTAATCAATCCATGAGTGTGAAATCCAATACAGAGATTACATTTAGTATTTCAGCAATTGATCCTAATTCTGAGTTCCCTGTGAGCATTAGACTGGTTTCAAATAAAACTCCGAACTATATTCATTCTGATGAAGATAATTTGCAATTCTCAGATATTTTCTATCAAAATGCAGATGTTAATGGTCTTCATCTAAATATTTCTGAACGTCATAAGGCTAAAACATCTACCTCTTGGTCTGTTAATTTAACAATATCAGATGATGCAGGAAATACTGTATTTAGAGCATGGGAGATTATAGTTTTGGATGGTTCAGGTCCCACAATTATTCCGGATTTAATAATAAATAATCAGTCAATCTCATCTTCTAATTTAGCTAGAGATGGAGATTTGATAACAATTTCTTTACAACAATCTTTTGATGACTTGGATTCTATAGATGATACTAGGTGGTCTTTGAAAATAGATAATCAAATTATTTCCGAAAATGTGAGTATATATGAAATTGATAAAATGACCCTACCTCCACTGTCTTCAGGGACTCATATTTTTAGCATAGATGCATATGATTCCAGTCAGAATCATGAAAATCTTGCTTTTGGACTAGCAATTTCTCCCAACCTTGGTATAGATATTGAATTAATTTCTAGTGAAATTGATGGGAAATTAGTAGAAGGTAATACTGTGATTTTCACTGCATCTATGAAGAATAATAGAGCTTCTACAGGTTCAGGACAATTTTGTGTAAATGACCAATGTGGACCATTTGTGAATGTCCCTCCGGCAAACTCTAATGGCCCAGGATTATTTGATGTAGAATTGTATTTTGATATTACAGATTCAGAAATGATAAATTCATATTTTAAATGGGAAAGTGAAAGTTCAGGTGAAAATGGAGAAATTGAAATCGATTCAAAAATTGCAGTTGAACCTCCTTGGCAGCAACCTCTTCAAACAGTTTTACTAGTTTTTGTAATTTTATCATTATTGGTTTTCACCGCTAATCAACTCTGGGGAGTAGATTCTCAGAGGCCTTAATTGTAAACAAATATCCGTAGCACTCATGAGTCATGACATGTGGTGAATAACTGTGATTCTACTACCGGACTATCCTGACAAGGTAATTCATCAACATAGAATTAGGGTTGAAAAGATTGCATTATCGGTCACATTCTTACTTATTTTATCTGCTACATGGTGGTTGTTTTCTGGTTTATTCGGCTCCGCAGAGTTGTTACCCAGAATGGGTCCAATTTCATTAATATTTGTAACCTCATTAGTTATTATTGATTTAATTGATTATGGTTTAATCCAGAAATCTCGATTAGGTGTTTTAGCCAATATTTCATATCCTGGTTTGCTGGCATTGTCTTTCTCTAATGTAGGATTTAATGATTCACTGATATCATGTATGATTTATCTAATAATTGCTATTTTCCTATTAATTGTTGCTAGGAAGAACCTTTCTGCAACCTATTCATCAAGAAAATGGAGGGGGCTAACAAGTATTTTTGGTCTAGCCTTTTCAGCGTCTATACTATACTCTCTTTCATCCGAAATCAACACATACCTGATTATATTTTCAATTGTTATAATCACAATGATTCCCGATTTAATGTCTAGAGATGAGAATCATAAATCTAGGAAAAAATTTATCAAAAAACTAGACTTAGTTGAAGATCGGGTTCTACTTCTTCGTAGTCAAGGATTTTCTTTAGTACAGGCATCATCTATCTTAAAGAAAGCTAGAGAGGATTGTTGGAATGATCCTGAGAAAGGTTTCGAGGCTATTTTACTTGCTGAAGAGGAAATAGAAAGAGTTCAGGCTTTATCTAGTGATTTAGACGAAATTAAAAATGAGACATCTCAGTTTTTGGTAAAGGCCGAATCTATAGCTCCAATGGTTAGTGGTCCGAGGAAGGCATTTGAATCAGGAGTAAAAGAGGCAGACTTTGGTTCCTTAAGAGAAGCAGAAATACTATTCCGACTTTCTAAGGAAAGGTCTGATATAATAATCAAAAATTGGCAAAATGCTGTAGATGAGATAGAGAAATCCGAGAAATTGATTTGTGATATAGAAGGAATTCAGTTAGAATCGATAAATAGTATCATCAGTTCTGCTAAAGAAGCTCTTGAATCCGAAAATCCAGTTGAAGCGATTAAGATTGCATCTTCTGTTTCTGGTCATCTTGAGAGTCTTGAATCGACAACAATGGAAGCAAGAGAAGCCATTATTGAGGCTGAAAAAGCAATTCAAAGTGTTGATGGTAGTTTCTTAATCAGTAAAAAAGAAAGATTAATTGAATCAAAAGATGCTCTAGATTCTGGTAATTACTCTCTAGCTAAAGGCTTAGCTACAAGTATTATCAGAGATATTGATAGGATGTCAGAATCAATGCAGAGTGTCCAACGTGGCCTCAGACAGAAGAAAAAATTAATTGAAAGATTCCCTGAAGGACAATCTGGAGACTTTTGGAATAATAAATTAAATCAAATCGAAGAGAAAGCCGATTCAGAACAGTGGATTGAAGCATCTGAACTTTTAGATTCACTGTCTAAGGAACTTCAAAGTTTTGAAAAATCTAAATCCGAAGCATTAGAATTATACTTGTTCTTAGAAAGTGAGTGGTTTAATCTAAGGAAAAAACTCGATTCGTCTAATATTAAAGCTAACGACAAAATGAGAATTAGTGCAGAAAGTAAAATTTCAGAATGTAAAAAATTGCTAGACCAAGGAGAAATAGACTCTACTCTTTCTTGTTTAGGAGAAACCGATGAAATAATTGAGAATCTAAGAAGAAGAATCTAAGATTTATTTTTTTCAACACAATATGGACAGTACGAATCTAATTTGTAATTTTCAGATCTTCTCTCTTGTTTGGTGAGCGGTTCTCTACAAGCAAAGCACATCGAATATTCAGTTTCATTTAGATTAGTATCAACAGCAACTCTTTGGTCAAAGACAAAGCAGTCTCCTTTCCAGTATGAACCATCGGTTTCTTCAAAGTATCCGAGAATTCCACCTTCTAATTGTTTCACATTTTCAAATCCTGCATTCATCATGACTACAGATGCTTTCTCACACCTAATTCCACCCGTACAATACATCACAATCTGTTTTGTTTTGTATTCATCTGGTAGGTCTGAGATAGCCTCAGGAAACTCTCTGAATGTTGATAAATTTAAATCTATTGCATTCTCAAATATCCCTACCCTAGTTTCATAATCATTTCTTGTATCTAAAATAAGTAAGTCTTCATTTTCATCTAACAATTTTTTGAATTCTTTTGGCTTAATATTAGGTGCAGTAAAATCTGCAGGTCTGACTTCATCTATTCCCAGTGCAATAATTTCTTTTTTTAGTCTAACTAGCATCCTCCTAAATGGTTGATAATCTGTATAACTAATTTTCAGTGGTATGTCAATTAACCTCTCATCTTTTTCAAGGAATTCGATGTAAGAATCAATTGATTTTTGTTCACCGGCAAGAAAGAAATTTATTCCATTTTTGCTTAGTAAGATTGTCCCCTTAAGTCCCAGTTTATCACAAATTAACCTGAAAGGTTGTCTTAATTCATCCCTATCTTCTAGATTCACGAAGCGATATCCAGCAATGTTCACAATTTTTTCATTTTGCATAATATCACCTCATAACTTACTCGACCAAAGATAATTTTTTACTTTTTGAAGAAATTTCAGTTTCAATATTTTCTAAGAAATGATCTAGGGGTATTCCATTAGATTGTTCACCACTTCGAGGGTGTCCTTTACGATCTATTCTAATTGATACTGTTCTTTCTTTTTCCTCCTCTTCACCCAGAATCAGCATATATGACGGTCTCATTTTCCGATGCATACGAATTTTCTTTCCAATTGTGGCATCTGAGTCATCTACTAACACTCTTACTCCTATGTCTAATAAAGCGCTTTCAACCTCTCTCGCATATTTCTTTTGTTTTTCTGAAATAGTAATTATTTGAATTTGAATTGGAGATAGCCAAGTAGGAAAGTTCCCTGCCCAGTGTTCAGTCAGGAATGCAACGAACCTTTCATGAGTTGAAAGTGGTGCTCTATGAATTACAAAAACTTCCCCATTCTCATCTCCATTTTCATCTTTGTAAGACAATGAGAAACGCTCTTTAGCAGCAAAGTCAAGTTGGATTGTAGACATTGACTCTTCTCTCCCTAGAGCGGTTGTAAATTGAATATCGATTTTAGGACCATAAAATGCTGCTTCACCAATTACTTCGACATAAGGGACCTCAAGGTCGTTCAAAATATTCCTTAGATGATCCTGGGTGGAGTTCCAGTTTTCTGGCTGATCAATATATTTTTCAGTATTTTCAGGGTCCCAAAGGGAAAGTCGGAAATGATAGTTCTCAAATCCAAATGAAGAATAATAATCTTGAACCATTTTGATATTACTGGCAACTTCTTCCCCAACTTGATCAAGAGTACAATAGACGTGTGCATCATTCATTGATAACATTCTAACCCTTAACAAGCCTGCAAGAGCACCGGACATTTCATTCCTGTATACAGTTCCGTATTCTGCAATTCTTATTGGCAGTTCTCTGTATGACCTTTTTTTATTGCTGAAAACTAAATGATGCATAGGGCAATTCATAGCCTTGAGGTAGTAAGTTCCGTCATCCATTTCCATTGGAGGATACATTCCTTCTGCATAGTGGGGGAGATGTCCGCTACATTCGAATAATTCTTTTTTTCCTAATACTGGTGTTGTAACTCTATCATATCCATATCTATTTTCAGTTTCTATAGCATATTTCTCTATCTCTGATTTTAAAATCTCACCATTAGGTAACCAAACAGGTAGTCCCTTTCCGATCATTTCATCAATCATGTATAGTTCCATTTCCTTTCCAATTTTTTTATGGTCTCTTTTACCTGCTTCTTCGATCTGCCTTTGTCTCTCTTTCAATCCTTCTTTACTGGCATAGCACATTCCATAAATTCTGGTTAGAGCTTCTCTATTCTTATCCGCACGCCAATACGCTTGACTTGTACTTGTCAATTTGAACCATCTTAAGTGCGATGTTGATGGAACGTGAGGCCCTCTACATAAATCGACAAAATCTCCCTGTCTGTAAGCACTGGACCCCATCTCATTTCCAATTTTATCATCCATAATTTCAATTTTGAATTTATTTCCACTAAACATTTCTCTTAATTCTTCATTCCCATACTCTTCTCTATTAATCACAATATTTTCTCGTACGAGTTGATTCATTCTTTTCTCAATCTTTTTGAGTTCACTATCACCTATTGGTTCCATGAGGAAATCATAGTAGAATCCATGTTCAATTGGCGGTCCAATTGTAGGTTTTGCATCGGGATACATCTCAACTACTGCCTGTGCGAGCAAGTGTGCGCAAGAATGTCTCAGAATATACAGTCCTTGTTCAGAATCTGCTAAGATAGGTTCGATTTTACAGTTATTATTGACTATGAATGACATGTCTCTTTCAATACCATCGACAATAGCAGCGACTGCTCCGTTTCTTTTACCAAAAACATTCAGTAATATCTCTCCAGCGGTAATCCCTGAAGCATATTTGTGCGTATCTTTATGATTGATTTTTACCTCTATCATTGACATACACTGTACCTCTGTGTCTTACCCCGACACGACAATGATATGAATACCTTGCTTATTAACTTACAATTCTGAAAGTTATTTTAGTAAAAATTGTGTTCCTGATATGCCAGAAACCATTTTCTCAATATCCTTCAAAGAGCCGATTACTGCCCTTTGACCTGAGCGTTCGACAAATGAACAGGCAGCCTCAACTTTTGGCCCCATAGAACCTTTATCAAATGAGTATTTACTGATTTCTTCAGGTGTTGTTTTTGAGATTATTTTCTCTGATTCACCCCCCCAGTCAATATATACTCCATCTGTGTCCGTAGCCATAATTAGTAAATCAGCTTCCAATTCAAATGCTAGTAAAGAACTCGCTCTATCTTTATCGATTACAACCTCAACACCTTCTAGTTTTCCATTGTCTTTGTATGAGGTAGGAATTCCTCCGCCACCGGCACAGATTACGACAGTTCCTTTTTCTAATAACCAATGAATAGGCCTTAATTGGAAGATTCTATGTGGTTCTGGAGAAGGGACAACTCTTCTCCAATAATCTCCGTCCTGTTTAATGTTCCATCCCTTTAGTTTAGCCAAATCTCTTGCCTCTTTTTCATCATATATTGGCCCTATGGGTTTAGTTGGATTAGAAAATGCAGCATCTTCAGGATCGATTTCTACCATTGTTAGTATGGATGCAATAGGTATCTCTACAGGTAGATGATTGCCTAATTCTTGTTCAATCATATATCCAATCATCCCTTGTGTCTGCGCTCCTAATATATCTAGAGGATATTCCTCAACTTCTTTGTAAGCGGCTGATTGTAAAGAGAGTAGACCAACTTGAGGGCCGTTTCCATGACTGATTACTACCTCATGTTTCTCTATTATTGGCGCCAGAACTTTTGCCGCTATTCTGATATTTTCTCTTTGATTTTCTGCAGTCATTTCTTCTCCTCTTCGGAGTAGAGCATTTCCGCCAAGTGCAATCACGATACGCATTATGGTGAACCCATAGGCTGTATTGATATTAACACACGCCCTTTGCGAGTGCCATGGTGCGCATTGGCTTGTTGGTTAATCCAGACGCTGGCTTAGGTGGTAGACTAGGTTTGAAGGGTTCTGATGGTCAAGCCAAATATGCTCGTTCAATGGGTGCGGAAGATAGAGCTGGACCAAGAGTCACTGACACATTGAACTATTTTAGTAAGATTTTTGATAATGAAATCGATATTCAATGGTATACCAGTATGGGTAGAATGGGTAGTGAATGGATACCTGAGAACTTCCAAACTGGTAATGTGAATTTAGTCCATGAATCCAAAGGGCCTACTAATCCTTCTGATACATCTGAGTTGGTATCAGTATTAATTGATTCAGAAGTTGATTTAATTCTATATGCAGGTGGTGATGGAACAACAAGAGACATAATTTCAGCGTTGGAATCACGCGAATCTTCTATGATACCCGTAATTGGCATACCTTGTGGAGTAAAAATGCACTCCGGATGTTTTGCGTCATCTCCTAAAGCTGGAGCGGAAGTTCTAGGCTCATGGTTAGAAGGTGACTTATTGATTTCTAGCACAGAAGTACTTGATTTAGACGAAGAGAAGTATCGAAATGGAGAATGGGTTGTTCGATTATATGCTGAAGCTAAGACTCCAGCCTCACCCAGATGGATGCAAGGAGCAAAAATGCGAGTTGAGGCGACAGGTGAAGAAGAAATTATTGAAGGTCTTGCAGACCACATTAGAGAGTTGCTGATAAATGATGAAATGCTAATAATATGGGGTTCAGGTGGTACTTTAAGAACAATTTCTAATATGATTGGTTTCAATGGAACAGTCCTGGGGATAGATGCAACTTTAGGTTCTAAGCAAATAGGGACAGACCTTAATGAAGAACAGTTAATTGAAATCCTGACTAATTATGATGGTAATGTGACTCTATTATTATCTCCCATGGGTGGTCAAGGATTCCTGATTGGTAGAGGTAATTTACAACTTTCTCCAAATGTTCTGAAGAAGATTGGAATAGAAAATATTCTCGGTGTTGTCACTCCTGCAAAACTAATTACAGTTCGTCGTTTAAGAATTGAAACTGGAGATGAAAATCTAGATCGGAAATTTTCTGAAAAGAAATACTTGAAAGTTCTTCAAGGTTACAGAACAACTCGAGTTCTACCGATAATTGTAGATTGATTTAAATTTCTTCACCTATTGATGCCTTCAGAAGTCCGAGGAAGGGGGGGCTAGGCCTACCTGGCCTAGATTTAAACTCAGGATGATACTGAGTTCCTACATAAAATGGGTGATTTTCTAATTCCATAATTTCACATCTTTGTCCGGTTTTATCTTTACCAACATAGATTAATCCAGCCTCCTCAATCTTTGTAATTAATTCTGGATTTACTTCATATCTATGCCTATGTCTTTCATCAACATGAGGTTGATTTCCATATAGTCTTTTCATTTTGCAGTTTTCCACAAGGAAGGGGGTAGGTTTAGTCCCTAATCTCATTGTTCCACCCATATGAGTTTTAGAAATCTCTGGCATGAATACTACCGCTGGATGAGGTGTGTTTTCATCAAATTCAGTTGAATTAGCTTTTTCCATTCCCAGAACATTTCTACAAAATTCAATTGTTGCGATTTGCAGTCCTAAACATACTCCGAGATAAGGAATCTTATTCAATCTAGCATATTTTGCCGCTTTGATTTTCCCCTCAATTCCTCTAATTCCGAACCCTCCTGGAACCAAAATTCCGTCAGATTCTTTCAGCAATTTCCAAGCCTCATTATATTTTTCAACATCGTTTAGTTTTACTTTTTCGTCTAAGTTTTCAGCTTCAATCCAATTTATCTGAAGTTTGCGATTGACCTCAAATGAAGAATGTTGTAGTGCTTTAATAACACTGAGATATGAATCTGATAATCCAGTATATTTACCAACCATTGCAATTTTGACAACTTCATCTAGATTATCCACAGTTTCAGCCATCTTTGTCCAATCTTCGAGTAAAGGTCTTGAATCAGGTAGGTCAAATCCTATTTCCTTAGAAAGAACCTCACTGACTCCTTGCTCATCTAACAGGATTGGAATTCGATATATGTTCGATACATCATAGGCAGAGACAACAGCTTCTGGTGACACATGACAGAATGCGGCGAGTTTTTCTCTAGTTTCATGATCAAGTGGATTTTCTGATCTGCAAACTAAAATATCTGGAATAATACCTAAACCTCTCAATTCTTTTACTGTGTGCTGAGTAGGTTTAGTTTTCTGTTCACCAACAGGTCCCATTACTGGAACAAGACTCACATGAACAAAGCATATATTTTCCTTACCTACTCTAAATTGAAATTGTCTTAGAGCTTCAATAAAAGGTGCACTTTCAATATCTCCCACTGTACCACCCAATTCGATAACACATGCATCGGGAGTTTCACTACTTCCGTCACTTGATTTGTTGGCTACTCTCTCAATCCATTCTTGAATTTCATTTGTGATATGGGGAATTACTTGGACAGTTTTACCCAAATAATCTCCTTTTCTTTCTCTCTCAATTACAGCTTGATAGACCTTCCCCGTAGTAATATTATTATCTCTGGTAAGAGCAATATCAAGAAATCTTTCATAGTTCCCCAAATCTAAATCAACTTCTCCGCCATCATCTAATACATACACTTCCCCATGTTCGAACGGTGACATAGTTCCCGCATCACAGTTTAGATACGGATCAATCTTTACAGAAGTGACGCTCAGTCCTGCGGATTTTAGTAGAACTCCAATACTACTTGCAGTAATACCTTTCCCAAGTCCTGACAAGACGCCCCCCGTGACAACAACATACTTCATTCAATCAACGGGGTTTGAAGCCAACATACCTTGCCTATCAACATTCCTTAGACTTAGTTCAAAAAACAACCTTTGCTAAGTCTAAGTATCTCCTTCTCTCCGGTTGTCTATGGACGGACACGAGGGCGGACGAATACTTGTCACAGGAGCCCTCGGTCAGATAGGAACCGATTTGGTACAAAAATTAAGAGATTTACATGGTTCAGATATGGTAGTAGCAAGTGACATTAGGAAAGAAACAAATCATCCAAGTGTTCTAAATGGACCTTACATAAATTTAGATGTATTAGAAATAGAAGAGATTTTTCGAGTAGTTAACGAACAAAAAATAAAAATTATTTATCATCTTGCAGCAATTCTGTCCGCTAAAGGTGAGGAAAATCCCGAATTATGTGAATTAATCAACGTCGATGGTACAAGAAACATGTTAGAAGCTGCTAGAAAATTCAATTTACGTATTTTTGTCCCATCATCTATCGCAGTTTTTGGCCCTGACGCACCAAAAAACGCACCACAGTTCACAGCTCTAAATCCAACCACTAAATATGGAATGACTAAGGTCGACTGTGAAATTCTCGGAATGTTATATTTCGAGAGATATGGCGTTGATGTGAGAGGAATTAGATACCCTGGGCTAATCTCTTGGAAATCGCCAGTTAGTGGAGGAACGACTGATTATGCAGTAGATATTTTTCATGCAGCACTTTCTACTGATTCGGAATATGATTGTTTTATAGATAAAAAAACTCATCTGCCAATGATGTACATGGACGATGCAATAAGGGCTACAATCTCACTAATGGATGCTGATAGTGATTCACTCAGTTTGGCTCGTTGCGGATACAATATTTCAGGAGTTTCATTTAGTCCTGAAGAATTGGTTAATGAAATTAAGAAGAGACTACCAAATTTTGTTTGTAACTATAAACCCGACATACGTCAAAAATATGCAGAGTCTTGGCCTGATTCTATAGATGATGAAATATCTAAAAAAGATTGGAACTGGGAATCTAAATTCAAAATTAGTGAGATAGTAGATGAGATGATCAATAACTTAAATTAATTTTAGTTATCTTCAATTTGGTTACTCCAGTCAGGAGTTTCCGGACCTTTCTTTGCCCATAATACATCATCTATTCTTAGAATATTTATCGCTGCTTCTGTAGCTCCAGTGATAGCATGTTTAGCTACAAAAATAGGGTCAAAAATTTCTTCTTCAAACATATCTACTATTTCGCCAGTATTTCCGTTAATACCAATCCAGGCCGGATTTTGCTTAATTTTTGTTTGAGCAGCTGAGAGTGATAAAATAATGTCTATTGGATCATATCCTGCATTCTGGGCCAGTGTTCGAGGTACAATTTCTAGGGCCGCTGCGTATCCCTCAATTGCCATCTGTTCTCTCCCAGATTGTGAAGTTGCAAAATCTCTTAGTTTTCTTGCAAGATGAATTTGTGTTGCACCACCTCCTGGTAGAATCATTTTTTCTTTAGTTAACCTATGACCAACTCCTAATGCGTCGTCAAATGCCCTACTTACTTCATCTCTAATTTCTGGAGTTGAACCTCTGATGACTAATGTCATTGCCCCCCCATAATCGCCCCCAATGGTGGTATAATTTATGCCTCCAATATTTTCTTCCGAACGCATGGAATATTTTCCTAAATCTTCCTTGGTTATTTTTCTGATATCTCTAATAATATTTGTTTTCGTTAACCTAGACAATCTTTCGATATCTTCTCTCTCGAATCTTCTGTAGGCAGTAATCCCTGCTTCGGAAAGTAGTGAAATTGCTTCATCAGCTATCCCATCCTTCACAATTAATAATTCAACATCTAATTCCTTGAGATTGTTTATGATTTCTTTCAGATATTCCTCATTCCGATTTTGAAAATCTTTCAGAACACCTAACTCATTAATTTCGATATGTGCGTCCAGACTTAATTTCCTTACTTCTAATCCACCATCGATAATCACCATTTTCCCATTCTTTGAAAAACTGGTTGTTTCGCCGATTAATTTAGTTTTAGCTAAAACTAGAGAAGGTACAAGATCACTATCCAAAGCCCTTCCGCCAGAAATTTGTATTCTCTTAATTCTCAATCTTTCTAGGTCATTTCCACCTTCTTCATTAGCCAATGTTTTTGCCGCAGTCAAAGCAAATCCAGTAAGATGTTTCGCTAATAGAGAGTCAATTTTTCCTTGTAGAGAGGTCTTAATTACCGCAGACATTAATTCATCACTGTTAGCCTTCCGAGAAATTTTCTCCATTTCTTCCAGGGCTTTTTTGTTAGCAATCCTATATCCATTGATAATTATTGAAGGATGTATTCCTGATCTTACCAACTCTAGAGCATTTTGTAACATTTCAGCCATCAAGATTACTGTAGTGGTCGTCCCATCTCTTGCGGCACGATCTTGAGAACTTGAAGAAGCAATTAGCAAGTTAGCAGTCGGATGTTCAACTCTAGCCTTTTCCAATACTGTTACTCCATCATTGGTGACATTGGCATTCCCCTCTTCATCCACCAACATTTTATCCATGCCTCTAGGACCTAGTGTTGACCTAACTGCATTGGAAAGAGAAACGGCTGCTGCAACGTTACGCACTAAGGCTGTACGTCCATGAATACGGTCGGTATCCTCAAGTGCAACTTCATGCTCAGCATCTGTCATGCAATCCTCCGACTAACTTAATAGATTTGAAACCGTTCATGCGGCTCTAACATTAACCATAGATGGTTTTGTTGGATTTTCTTAACGAGAGATTCATAAAGGGGACAGCACTCCCACTATACAACCTCGAGTTAAGTAGTGACAGATATGGATAATAATAATACAGATGATTGGGAAGAGCAAATGCTCAAAAATATGGCAAAAATGTTCTCAGAAATGGGTATGCCGATAGATATAGGAATTCTCAGGAATATGCTGTCTCAGGTACGTGAACAATTTCAAAAATTAGGAATTGATCCGGAGAAACTATCCAATCAAGATATGAAAATTGATATCAATGGAGATTCCGAGGAATTTAGAAGAACTATGGAATCGATGTTGAATGGTTCGGATGGTCTTTCAGACTTATTCAGAAATATGGGGGTGAATGTACAAGTCAATAACCCAACTCCTGTAGTTGATGCTGAATTGAGTCAACAAGAAGATATTGAAGAAGAACTCTCAGTTGATATTTATGTTCATGAAGATAGAATGTATGCAACAGTTGATCTTTCACGTCGATTAGATATCATTGAGTCTGAGTTAGAAATAAATTTAATTGATTCAGGAAGAGTGTTCCAGCTGATGAAAACAACTCAATTAAGACCGTTTAAGAAATTTGATTTACCAAATTCTGCAAGTCAGATTGTAGAATGGAGTCTTAACAATGGTATTCTTGATGTAGTATTCGATATTAGAAATAATAATTGAAATTGGAAGTGAAAAAATGAGTGGACCTGTAATTGGAATAGATCTTGGAACGACAAATAGCTGTGTGGCAACACTCGAGGGTGGTCAGGCAGTGGTGATTGCTAATTCGGAGGGTTCTCGGACAACCCCTTCGGTAGTCGCTTTCTCTAAAGACGGTGAAAGATTGGTTGGTGTGACGGCAAAAAGACAAGCAGTCACAAACTCCGAAAGAACAATTCTCTCAGTTAAAAGAGAAATGGGTACAGATTGGACACAAAAAATCGATGAAAATGAATATACTCCTCAGGAGGTTTCCGCCTTTGTTTTACAGAAATTAAAAACTGATGCTGAATCATATTTGGGTAGAGAGGTTACACAGGCTGTGATAACTTGTCCTGCATATTTCACAGACGCCCAAAGAAAAGCTACACAGGATGCTGGTAGAATTGCGGGATTAGAAGTTCTTAGAATAATCAACGAACCGACTGCTGCTGCACTGGCTTACGGTGTAGATAAAGATGAAGATCAAACAATTCTTGTTTATGATTTAGGAGGGGGCACGTTCGATGTATCCGTATTGGAAATATATCAGGTTGATGGCCAACCTCAAATCGAGGTTAAAGCAACTAGTGGAGATAATAGACTCGGTGGAGACGATTTCGATCATGTAATTGTTAATTGGATAACCACTGAATACAAGAAATCTTCTGGAATTGACTTAACTAAAGATATGCAAGCAATGAGCCGTCTTAGGGAAGCAGCAGAAAAAGCAAAAATCGAGCTTTCTGGTACTTCGATGTCACAAATCAATTTACCATTTATTACTATGAGAGATGGTCAACCTGAACATCTTGATATGTCGCTTTCTAGAGCGAAGTTTGAAGATTTAATTTCAGATTTAGTTGAGAGGACTATGACTCCAACAAGAAGTGCGATGAAGGATGCAGGAATCGGAAAAGGTGATGTCGATAAGGTAATTTTAGTTGGTGGTTCAACTAGAGTTCCTGCAGTGCAAGCAGCTATTGAATCAGAAGTTGGAAAATCTCCTTTCAAAGGTATCAATCCAGATGAGGCAGTTGCTCTGGGTGCAGCACTTCAAGCAGGAATAATTGTTGGCGATGAAGGCGTTACTGATGTATTACTTCTTGATGTGACTCCTCTAACTCTAGGGATAGAGACATTAGGCGGAATCATGACTACAATGATTGAAAGAAATACTACCATACCTTCTAGGCGTTCTGAGACTTTCTCAACCGCTGCTGATAATCAACCAGCTGTCGAAGTCCACGTACTTCAAGGTGAAAGAGAGTTTGCTAAAGATAATATCACACTCGGTAGATTTCACCTCATGGGTATACCTCCTGCTCCTAGAGGTTTACCTCAAATTGAGGTTACTTTCGATATCGATGCCAATGGTATTGTGAACGTTTCCGCTAAAGATTTGGGTACAGGTACTGAGCAATCGATAAAGATCGAAAGCCAAACTTCATTGTCTGAAGAAGAAATCAAACAAAAAATAAGTGATGCAGAAGAATTTGCTGAAGAGGATAAGCGCAAAAAGGCTAGAGTTGAATTGAGAAATACAGCAGATAGCATCGTCTATCAGACAAGAAGGACAATTGATGAAACTAAAGAAAAACTCTCTGAAGAAGTAGTTACTCCAGTTTTAGATAAGCTGAAGGAACTGGAATCTTTGATAGTTTCAGATGACAAACCAGTTTCTGATGATGAACTGGATGAAACAAGTATCAAAACCAGAATTCAAGAATTGGAAGAATTAATGCATGCACTTTCTTCTAAATTATATGAGGCAGCAGCGGCAGAAGTTTCCGAGGAAGAAGGAGTTGAGACTGAGGATAGTGATGTCGTAGAGGCGGATTTTGAAGTATTAGATTCTGATGAAGATGATAATGACGAGTGATTAAATGTCTTCTGAAAATTTTGAAATAAAGAAGATAAAGGTTGGTGCCAAACCATTCACTCGTCCTCGAGATGATAGAGTCATTTTTGGTGTGTGTTCAGGACTTGCAAGGAAATTAGGAATTTCTTCCACTTTATCGAGAATCATTTTCTCAGTCTTGACATTATTAACGGGTGGTAGCTTAGCAATAGCATATCTAATTATATTCTTAGTTTCATCTCAGGAATGATGCTATTTTTTAGTTATCAATTGATGTAAAGTTCGTACTTGTACACCCGTGGCGCCATACCCAACTATTGCGTTCGAATCTCCACTCCAAATTCCTGCAGTTCCAGCAATATCTAAGTGAGCCCAAGGAATTTGAGATTTTCCGCCTATTTCGTTTTCTCTTTCTTGTACAAATTGTTTCAAAAATCCTGCTGCCTGAATTGCTCCTCCCCATCTTCCTTTGCCTTGATTTCTTACATCTGCAATTTTTGAGGACGTCATCTGTTTCTCTAATTCAGGTAAAATTGGCATGGGCCAGCAAATTTCACCAACCTCATCTCCGGCTTTCTTTATTTTTTCTGATAATGAGTCATCGTTTGAAAACAACCCACTAGCTTCGTGACCTAGAGCAACCACAATAGATCCAGTTAATGTTGCTAAATCGATGATATACGATGGATTTAATTCACTAGCCTTCCATAGACCATCTGCAAGTACATTACGGCCTTCTGCATCTGTATTCAGTACCTCGATAGTCTTTCCAGAATATGTGTCTATTACATCTCCTGGCCTGTATGCTTCAGCACTTGGCATATTTTCTGCCATACATGTTATACCGTTAACTCGACCTTCATATCCTGTTGCATGTAATGACTGAAAAAGTCCGAAAACTGTAGCTGAACCGTGCATATCTAATTTCATTTCATCCATGCCTGCACTTCCTTTGATGGATATTCCTCCTGAGTCAAAAGTAATCCCTTTTCCAACAATACAAGGTACTTGCTCATCGACTTCTGAATTTGGATTCAGACAAAAGAAAACCATACAAGGTTTGTGCACGCTTCCTTTTCCTACTTCGATGAGCCCATTCATACCTTCTTCCTTTAGGCGATTGAAATCCCAAACTTCAACTTCGACATTTTCCTTTCCCTTAGCCCATTCTAATGCTCTTCTACCAAATTCTTCTGGATAAAGGCGATTTGCAGGTTCATTACCTAAATCTCTAGCAAGGTGAACTCCTGTAGCTACAGCAGATAGTCTTGTAATCTCTGAATCTAGATTTTGTAATTTTCTCTTTGTGGTCTGGAAAACTACTGACCAATCTTCAATTTCATTATTTTCCTTATTCTTAGTGAGATACTTTTCGAAAGAATAATTTCTCAAAATCATTCCTTCAGCAAATGCTGCCATATTTGTAACGCTCCAACCAGTAGTAAACCTGATTACTAGATTTTTCCCATGGTTTTTAGGTAGATTTGCAAAGCATTTTGCTCCAATATTTCTTGCTTTCCTGGAATCCAATTCTTCGGCTTTGCCCGTACCTAGAAGAATTATTTGACAATCTTTTGTCCAAATAGAAATTAAACTTCCTTCTTTCCCGTCACATCTTTCACTAGAAATAGCAGATTTAATTGCAATACTTGCACTCCTGCTTAAACCAATTGTAGTATTATTTGGGGCTTTTTCTGTATGCTCAAATACGGGTATAATCATAATATTTCCTAAGTCCGAAAATTCATTCGTCGATATATTCATACAAATGCGATAATATTCAATTATACAAAGAATTGTTTTCGAAAGTTTCAATTTCAAGAGTTTTTTTGATAAAATTTAATTGTATCTTTTGAGATAATTATATTTTTCTATATACTTAATTTTCCGTTTATATGGCAACAGACAATCTTCTTAGCAATCAAAGCTGCTGAAAACTCAGTTAGGTTTGTATCTGGTGAAGTCGATATTTCATTGATATCTGCTCCGATTACTGTAGCATTTTTTGAATTAAATAATTCTTCAATAATTTTATTCGCTCCCCAAAACGACAGTCCTCCTGGAACAGGCGTTCCCGTAGCAGGTACTAGGACTCCATCCAATCCGTCTATATCGAAACTCAGCCATATTGGTCCTGATAATTTATTAATTGTATCAATCATCATATTCCATTTCGAAAAATCTGAATTTAGACTTATTAGGTCTTTAGAAAACCATGTTTCAATCCTATTATCAGTTTCAATAATTTCTTTTTCTTCTGAACTGTAGGCCCTCACTCCAATCTGAATAATTCTCCCAACTCCTTCATCTAGGATTCTCCTAATAACTGTGCCATGAGAAAATTTTTCTCCATTTAACTCGTCTCTTAAATCGGCATGGGCATCAATTTGAATTATTGTTAAATCCTCTAATTTTCCAGAAATTTTAGGATGTTTTCTTAGTGATCTTATTATCGGCAATAACATTCCATGTTCCCCGCCTAAGAATATAGGAAATTGGTTACCATTAACCCATTCTTTAGAATATTTTTCGATACTCAGTAAAGCTTCTTTTAGACTTGAAACGTCATTATCCCATGGTTCTGAAGTAAATATTTTGAGTCCACTTGGTAAATCATCATCTAACATTTCATCATATAATTCAACTTGTGAACTTGCATCAATGCATGCTTCAGGGCCAAATTCTGTTCCCTCTCTATAACTTGTTGTTATTTCATAAGGAATTGGTAAAATTACAATATCATAAGGACCATTTTCATCTTCATTCAAACCCAGAAAAGTCTTCTTGCCGGACTCCTGCATGTGAATACGACCAGTATCTATCGGTTAATGGCTTCGGGATTAAAATAAAATTTGTAAACGAAATAAAGTATGGTTGATAAGTCACACCCATTCATGGAGTGTATATTGGAGTCGGTATTGTGGGTTTGACATTAGCACAGTTGACTCAAGCAATTCGCCGTAAAGTTGATGAAGATATGGAAACAGTTGTGGCAGAAGGTATTGCAGAACACGCTCTTGGTTTTTTTGGATTTTCAAATAGAATAATTGATAATGCATTAGAGCCCAATGATCGTAATCTTTTCTATCAATTGCAAGATTATGATTTATTGACTACAGAATCCGAGGAGACCACTTTGTGGGATGGAAGAGAATGGAGGATACATTATTGGAAGTTTAAGTCAACTGCTGAAGCTTTCGCTCTCGCAGCAATGGAAATGAGAACTAAAAAAGAGGAGGATGAAGATCCTTATGCAGGAATTTATGATGATATGCCAGCGAATCTTTGGAAAGAAAGATCTGGTGAAGAAGATGACTGGGAAGAACCTTTATTTTGATTGATAATTTATTTCTTGTCTAGGACACATGCCCCCCCAAGTTTCAAAAGTACTCTCTTCTAGAAATTGTCATGAGAAGTATCCAGCAAGTCATTCTCATAATTTTTGTTTTACTTTCTAGTAGTTATTTATCTGTAGTTTCCGCAGATGAAGAACAAGTAATAGAGTGCGAAATACTAATTGATTGGGGATTTGATGTAGTTACTGTCTCAGGACCTAACAATACATCGCTTTCAGAATTGTCAATAGTGCACCAGTATGTAGTATCTTTTTCCCCCATCTTTGTTAATGGCTCAAATCCTCACTTAGTTGATATTTCAATTACTCATTTACGCGATGAACAGGTAGTCGGCAATGAATTCAATTCTAATGTTATTACCGCTGGTGGTCTAGTTGATATTATCTTACCTGAAGAGCCAAAATTCAGGGATGAAATTGAGATATCAATTGAAACTTTGGAGGCTTCTTGTAATCGATTAATTACTGTGACCAATTGGAACCAACCAATTTCAGATCATGAAGTTACAAGTGACAGAACATGGCAAAATACTATTCAAGGAGAATCTCAAACACTTTCTAATCTTTATTTTGAAGGTAGAGGATGGCAACAAAGAATAGGCCAAAACCTCACATCAAACGAGTTGGGTTTGGGAAGCTTTGAACTATCTAATTTTGATAATATGGATATTGAACTTGAATTACATAAGGTTTGGCTAAATCAGACTTACTTCGATGAAGAATTAGTAGGTCAAGAGTTTGAAATGTTAGGTCAAGGCAGCTTATTTACGATTCAGGATGGATTAACAATCTCAGTTAATGTTACTGAGGCACTGTATAATCGCACTTTGTTACAAGATAGTTATTCTGAGCATTTATTGGTTGATGGTTATGGAGCGTTAATGCTTTTAGGGAATTCAGAAAATGAATCGATGTCAGTTACAGGTGAAATTTCTTCATTTTATTTCGAATCTTTTGATTCTGACGGTGTTCGTGAATATCAAAATATAAACTTAGAGGCGGATGCTACAAGTTTTATCGATTTTGCAGATGGAAATATTGACCTTGAGTTAGAAGAATTTAGGTACAAAGATTTGTGGATACATGGTGTCCAAGAGGAGCATCTACTGAAGTATATTGGAAATGCAGAATTTAATGCACTGATTTCTGAAGAGGCACCATACATATATGCAAACGGAACTGTTGATGATTTACATTTTGAAGACAGGAATGGATTCATTCTACATGATACTCTTAGAATGGACGGAACATATGATGGTGATGTCTCAGGTTCTTTCGGAATAATCAGGATGATTGAGGATAAAGTGACTCAGAGGAATGATTCAGGGGTCAACTTTGAGGTTAACAAAATAAGAAATGAGAATTGGCTTAATGTTTCTTCAGTCTTCATGATTTTAGATGAAGAAATAAATGCCGAACATAACCTAACATACGAATATACAGTTCCTCAATCCTATTGGGATAATCCAACTATTAGGTACCAATACATTGAAGATAATGGTTCTACTTCAGATGAGTTTCCTGAAAAATCTCCTATACCTGTGGAATTAGAGAGGCCAACTGCAAGTTCATTCGAGACTTCACCAATTACCAAAGAAACCGGCTTAGTCCCAGAAATTCTAACAAAGGGTGATCAGCTTGTTCTATCAGGCAATCAAGATCTAATTCTTTCTATTGTAGTTGGAGATACTAGAGAGGTGAATATAGATGGTCATAATGTAGACGTTATTGATTGGATTGGAGACTATGGAGGGGACACAGAAGCTTCTGGTAGCGTGATCAATGAAGGGTTATTAGCGGGATTATTTCATCAAATTAATCGTTCAATCATATTACCTGTGATGGAAAATAATGTAAGTTTCCATGAAACACTGAGCTTAGATAAGATACGCTCACCTTCAATAATTACTGCAGAAGAGAATATGCCTCCAATACTTAACAAAATTCAATTTAGAGAAGGTTTTCTCTATGCTGAAGGCGGACAAGCACATCTCGAAGTTTTAGTTGAAGATATAGATAATGATATTCTCTCTGTAACTGTAGATTTGTCTGAATTTGGTTTGGGGGTGATCGAGTTATCGGACAGAGGAATGTTTGGAGATAGCATAATTCATGATAATATTTGGACATCTAAGATAATTGCTGAAGGCCTTAATTTTGGTGAGAAATCAGTTGATATAGAAATTAGAGATATTTGGGAAGAGGTAGTATTTTCTTCTAGCATAGTAATCCTTAATCCTGCACCTACAATGTCTTCGATTACATTTTCCCCTGATGTCGTCAAACGTGGAGATTTGGTTGATGTATCCATTTCAGCAAATGATGGACACGGTGTAAGTTCAGTGTCAGTTGAATTAATGAGTGCTGGCGGGGAATCGATTCAGCTTTCATTAATTGATTCAGTATGGGTTGGTCAATTCCAAGTTCCTAACAGCATTGCACCAGGAGAAAGATTGGTACCGATAAGATTGATTGATGGTAATGAATCATCTAGGTTAATTACAGAATCAATGATTAATGGTGAGAAAATTTCCTCACTATTAATTATTGAAAATGAAGCACCTAAATTTATCAATTATTCAATAGTTATAGATGGTGAATTTTCAGATTCTGTAAAAGTTCCACGTTCTGGAGACCCCATCCCCCAAGTATTAGAAGTTTCAATGTCTGATCCAGATGGTTTATCTTCTGTCCAAGTTAAGATGGGTAGATTAGCCCCTATCGGGGAATCTAACAGTTGGATACTTATGAAAGATGATGGCGATGGAGTAGATAGAGTTGCAAATGATGGTGTATATTCTTTGGAGATTTTCCCACGCTCAAGTTTACCAAATGGAGAAATTGAGATTTTCGTCAGAGGTACTGATATCTATCTTTCCACAACGGATGTTAATGACCAAAATCTAGTATTAAAACTTGATAAAATTGAAGAATCAACTGCAGACAACTGGATTTCTGAGAATCAGTCATTATTAATTGTAATAGGGTTAACTTTTGTGTTATTATTAGCATTCGCTGGTATTCTGATGGTTTTACGTAATTCAGAAATTGATTGATTTGGTACGAGTGCCGGGATTTGAACCCGGGTTCAGGCGTTGGCAACGCCCGGTGATAACCACTACACTACACTCGTGTGTACTTTGGGAAACCCGAGTCACTTTTCTAAGCGTCGGTCTGAGTTTGAGACAATTCCTCCAACTTTTGCATTATCAAATCTCTTGTATTTCTATAATAATCAATATCATTTCCAACTGGATCATCTAGCCCCCAATCTGTTAAAATTGGTAGGTTAGGGCACTCTACTCCACATCCCATACTAATTATTTTTTCATACTTATTCGTTTCTATGGAGTCAATAGATTTGGGAAATTGCCCCTTCATTTGGAAGCCTAATTCTTCGATTACTTTAATTGCATTTTTTGCTATCTCTTTCCCAGGATGTGTGCCAGCAGATTGAGCTTCATACCCCATTTCTTTTGCTAGAGCCTCAGCCATTTGACTTCTGCAAGTGTTACCTACACAAACAAATAATAATCTCACATCAATGCCAATTTAAACTTTTTAATCAATTATTCGGATATAGTCTCTGTAGATGTAATGTAAAATTAATCCTCACTAGGGTTGAAGTATTGTTTACTCTGCGCAATTATCATGTCAGAACCTCCGATTAGTCACCATCATGGCAAATCAGAACAGAAAACTGAGAAATCTGAAGCATCAACTGAACAAAAAGCTCAGATGGAACAGGCTTATCAACAGATGCAAAGAAAGTTAAGAATAAATAAAATAGACCAAGATATTAAGCATAAAATAATGATTTTGTCAGGTAAAGGAGGTGTTGGAAAGTCAACAGTTGCTACTGGTTTAGCACTTTCATTGGCTCGAATGGGTAAAAAAGTTGGAGTAATGGATATCGATATTACAGGGCCAAATGTACCGAAAATGTTGGGTCTAGAAGGTTCCGAATTACATGTTGAAAATGGCCGTATCCATCCTGCTATTGGTTCACATGGTATCAAAGTGATCTCTATGGCATTTTTGATTGAGGATCCAGATAAACCCGTAATTTGGCGTGGGCCAATAAAATTAGGCGCAATAAATCAATTCATTGGAGATGTCGAATGGGGTGAACTTGATGCATTAATAATTGATTTTCCACCTGGAACTAGCGATGAGCCACTGACAGTTTCTCAAAGTCTACCGACAATAGATGGAGTTGTTATTGTGACAACTCCACAGGAAGTAGCACTACTTGATAGCAGAAAATCAATTAACTTCGCAAAAACCATCTCAATTCCAATAATCGGAGTCGTTGAGAATATGAGTGGTTACACTATCAATGGTATAACTGAACCAGAAACTGAGATTTCAATTAAAGGCCCAAGTGGTAAAATGCTACAAACTGTTTCTGATTCCGAAGGAAAGTGGTCGATTATATTGGATGTTTTCAAGAGCGGAGGAGGTTTTGATGCTGCCGAAAATCTTTCAGTTCCATTTCTCGGTTCTCTTCCTTTTGATCCAGGAATTGTTAGAGGCGGAGATGATGGAGTTCATCGTATCTTAGCGGAACCTGATGGTGAAACTGCAGCAGCATTTGATAAAATAGTTGAAAAGGTCGTTGAATCTTTAGAACAGCCCAGCAGTCCTACGGTTCGAATATCCTGATTTGTTATTACAGAGAAGGGTCAGTTTCATGACGTATACTCTCCCCGAGTAATATTGTTATCATGGCTGTGGCGAGTGGTATTTACCTTACTTGGATTACTGGAGCAATCATAATTAGTATATCTCTGATGCCATTTTTCAAACCTGACTATGCGAAGATTCGAATCTCCAGTTTTATTGATATGTTCAGAAGATATTGGGCTCACATGATTGTTGTATTCTCAGTTTATTTGTGGAAAGATTTACTTGACCAATTAGATAGAATAATTATGGCAAATACTCAATTAGACATGACACCATACATTTATGCAATTGAAGGAGATATTGTTTGGTGGATACAGGATTCATTGAATAATTCTTTACTCTCTTTTGGTTTAACCCATTTTTACGTTATGGGATTCATGGCTGTAACATTTTCTTCTTTCATCTATCCTATTTTCTTTGATGATCGATACATGGCAGATAGAGTTTCTCTATCCATGTTTTGGGTCTATATCTTAGCGATTCCTTTTTATCTATTTTTCAATGTAAGAGTGACAGGTAACTATATTCCTGAGATGGAAACAATAGCATATGATCTTACTCCAGAGATTCATAATTGGTTTATACAAATTGATCCATTTACTAATGGTATGCCTAGTTTGCATATCGGTCTACCATTTGCAATTTGGTTGACAATGGAAAGATGGGACTCAGATGAGAGATGGTTAAGATTCAGAAGATTATTATTACTATTTATTGTTATTACAGCATTCACAATTCTCTATCTTGGTATTCACTGGGTTACTGATATTATTGGTGGAATCATAGTCGCTATGGTGGCGGTTGAGATAACTGCAAAAACTCACACTCCAATTTGGCAATTTGCTGATGAAAGATTATTTTCAAGAAGATTGGCCCGAGCAATAGATAATCCTCAAAAATGGCTATCAGAGTCATGGATGATAACCAAACAATTTTTCCATCCAATTAAACAACCCAGTTCTAGTCAAACAAAAGCTTTCATAGCTACGGTATTAGTTTTGACGAGTGGTGTATTATTATGGGATGCTACTCATCAAGATTTCCCGATAGAGGGTGTCAATCCGACCAATTCTGCAGGCTCTGAAGGATGGGTAGTTGGAGTTGAGGGTATAGATGACGAAATTACAATTAAACTATGGAATGTAAGCACTCAGAAAGAGTCAATAATTGGTGGAAATAATTGGACCTCTCCTCCTCAAATAGAATTATCTAAGAATAATCTCATACTCTTTGATGAAACCAAACTGGATTTCTTCCAATTAAATAATTCTTCAATTGAAATTTTCTATCCTATATTTTCCTTATCCAGTGATGGAGTTTTAGATAGTGTTTCAATCATTGAGAATAACCAAGGTCAGCCTTGTTTAGTCACAGTACAGAACAATACTATGGAGATTTTTAACGTTATTAGCGATAAATTAATTTCTTCTCGTTCGGTTCAAAATTTGACTGCTATTGAAGGTTCAGAACAACTGTTTGCTTCAGCATACAACACAAATAGTGGTCCTATGATCAATGTTACTACACCGTTTAATCCTGGAATTGAGATAAATATCTTGATTGAAAATTTCTCTAATGAATTGAATGATGAATATCTAGAGAGACTGTATGAGATTCCAGTAGATTATAATAATTCAACAATTTTAGATATTGAAATGGAAGGAGAGTTGATTGTTGTCTTAGTAGATATTGGTCCACTTAATCGATTAATATTAGTTGACGCTTTAACTGGAAATCAGGAAATGATTTCTAATCCTCTATGGCCTTCAGAGTCTCCTAGTATTGGTGGTGACTATATTGCCTTTTTACAAAGACCAATCACTTCTCCAACAATAAATCTAGATCCTGAAAGTTTCAATAGAGATGTTTTCATTTGGAATGTTGAAGATAAAAATGGACGTATTCAGATTACGCTTGATGACCTAGACCAAGAAAATCCTCATGTTTTAGATAACGGTGTAACATGGATTGAAATAAATGATGATGGAGATTCAACATTGGTGATTTATTCTCTTGAAAAAACCTTTGAAGAATATTCGTCAGTAGTTTTACAGTCAGCGATAATAATGTTAATTCCGTTACTTCTACTACTTTCTCTTCAATCTGCTACAGAAAAACGATTGAAGAATTAAATTTCCGCATATCTAAACATTTCATCAAGAGAAAATTTTGCTCTTTCTATAACTTCCTTTTCCAACTGAATAATCTGTTCATCCTTTGGTTCTCTTAATGATTGTAGAATATCTTCCAATAGTGTTGTTTTCATGTGTCTGCACATTACACAAGTTCCCATGATATTCATTTCGTCATTTGATTCTGCTAATACTCTATCTGCAGTTCCACATTCAGTAATCAACATGATATTATTTTTCCCTTCTTTACCTAATCTAATAGATTCATTAATTAGTACTTCACTACTACCAATAAAATCACTTTCTTGAAGAACGTCTGCTGAACATTCTGGATGACTCAGAACTTGAAGTTCAATCCCTGCTTCCTCGGCTCTTTTCCTCCAAGAAATTATTTTCTCCCCAGTAAATAATGCATGAACCTCACATTCTCCATCATAAATAATCACTTCTTTCTTTCCAGCCAATGATTTTTGTAAATGTTCACCCATGAATCTATCTGGAACGAAAATTAGTCGATCACCCGGGAGGTTTTCACAAATTTTGATGTAGTTACTACTGGTTACACAAACATCCACTTCCGCTTTTACTTCAGCTGTGGTATTGATGTAACAAGCTACTGGAACTCCCGGATATTTCTGTTTTAATTTCTTTACATCTTCAGCCGTTATACTCTCAGATAATGAGCAACCGGCTTCTGGTGATGGATGAATAACTAATTTCTCAGGGCTGAGAATCTTTGCAGTTTCTGCCATAAATCTTACACTAGAAAATAGAATAATTTGTTGTTCAGCATCTCTAGCAGATTTTGATAGAGAATAACTATCTGAAACTTCGTCTGCAACTCCATAGATAATATCTGGTGTTTGATATGAATGGGCTATGAGATAAACATCTTTTTCTTTCTTCAATTCATTTATCTCTAGAGTATATGGAGCTATAGTTTTACAGTGTTCTAGAGTCCATCTCTCTGGCTGTTTTATTGACTCAATTAATCTCTTCGCTTCCTCTTCGATCTCATAGTCAGAGTACAACTTCGGCTCTACCTTTCCATAATTTTTGGGTGCCTTAGGGAGGTCCATCGTCATATGATTTCGCTCATTGGTCAGGTTTAACCTCTTTCAAGGTATGTCATCTCCGGTACACGTGGTTAACGAGTCGATGCCGCTATGGAAAACTTCGAAAACACTCCATCAAGGTGCCGAAGCTACAGTTTTTTCGGGTTATTGGATGGGAGAAAGGGCAGTTTTGAAAAAAAGAAACCGTCGTACATATCGCCATCCTGATTTAGATAGAAGATTAATACGTCAAAGACTGTCTGTAGAAGTAAGAGTGTTAACCAAACTTCATTCAACCAAAGTTGCATGTCCTTCCTTACTCGATGTGGATATTGATGAAGGATGGATTATATTGTCAGAGGTAGATGGAATAACTCTATACGAATCTTTATTGATTGGTAAATCCGGTATTAAGCAGATTAGAGATTTTGGATGTCTAATTAGGCAATTACATGAATTAGGAATCTCTCATGGAGATTTAACTACACATAATGTGATTATAGATGATAGTGGAAATTTGACACTTATTGATTTCGGTCTTTCTAAAATAACACCGGAAATTGAGCATCTAGGTCTTGATCTACAAGTTCTACATGAATGCTTGAATGCAAGTCATTTTGAAGAAGAGGGAGCAATCGAAGCAATGATTGAGGGGTATCTTTCTCATTCAACAGAGGTTTTTTCCCCTTCAGCACCAGAGGTTATCGACAGATTCAATTCAATTAGAGGTAGAGTAAGGTATCATGCTTAGTATTGAGTGATAATTATGAAAGTACTTTTTCTGACCAGTAATAAAAATAAAGTTACTGAAGCAAATCGCATTCTATCTCCTTTAGGTTACAGTGTCGAACAATTCCTAATCGATGGGCATCCTCCCAAACTGATAGAACCACAATCTAACTCTATAGAAATAGTTTCAAAATATAAAATTGAGCAGGCATTAAGATTAATTTCTGAAACTATATTTGAAAATAATGCGCTACTAGTAGAAGATTCGGGATTATTCATCCAATCTCTAAATGAGTTTCCAGGAGTATACTCTTCCTATGTTTCAAAAACAATTGGTAATCAAGGATTATTAGATATCCTTTCGGGAAATTCTGAACGTATTGCCGAATTTCGTGCGTATTCAATTTTGTATAAAAATGGAGAATATTTCTCTGCTTTGGGAAAATGTTTAGGAATAATTTCAACAGAAATTAGAGGAGTAAATGGCTTTGGTTTCGATCCAATCTTTGTCCCTGAATCTGGAGATGGTCGTACTTTTGCCGAGATGTCAGAAAATGAAAAAGCGTCGTTTTCTCACAGAGGCGAGTCTCTAAGAATTCTTTATGATGAACTCAAACCTCCGTCAAGGTGAAGTCAGATGTCCCACTCGGAGAGTTGATATTATGCCATCTTTGATGAGAATTATTGGTTGGTTTTCAATATTTATCGGTTTTATTTTATTCTTTATTTTCCAAGGAAGATTGGATTTAACTTCTTCAGTGGCTGCTGGAGTAGTTCTATTGTCAATGTTGGCGATCATGATGTTCACAGGTAATCAAAAGCTAGTAGTTCCTCCTCCTAAAACTATTGATAAGGAAACAAATAACGAAAAAACAGTGGTCCCAATTATTCAATCAGATATGGAAGAAGATTTAGAAATTGTAAGTTCTGAACCTGATGAAAAATTAGAGCGAAGTCGAAAAAAGAAAAGTCAAACTCCGATTCCAATTCCGCCACCTATCCTCACAACAACGGCTAGCTCTGTAGATTTACCAGAACCGCCTGTTATGCCAATAATGCCTCCTCCAACTTTAGGGGCAGTTGAACCAGCAGACGGCACAATACTTGCTAAGAAGCTAGTTATTTCTTCTGATGCTCAATCAGAAATGGAATCTGAGATAGAAGATTATGTCGATCAGAGAAGGTCTAGACAGGCAGAAATACGTTCCAGTTTGGAAAGGAAGAGAAGAATGGCCTTAGCAGAAAGAAGAGCCGCTAAAGCTCGTTTGTGGACCGAAGTTGAAGATGGCGAAGCTCTCACAACTTTGTTGAAGGATCCTAATCATGGCCTTACAATAATCGAAGAATCTGAAGAATATGATGATAGTAGGCCTCTAGGAGTATCTTATGTTAGAATTGACAATACAAGAATATTGAAGTTAACAGTTCCATTAGTAGTTGAGAGTAAAGCAACAGTAAATGACGATACTAAATCAGAATCATTACTTGTCGACAATGATTTACCATTACCTCCAGGCCTTCCTCCAATGCTACCTCCACCTGGCCTTCCTCCAATGCCGCCTCCACCTGGTCTCCCTCCAATGCCGCCTCCACCTGTTGAAAAAGAATGAAATCGTATCAACCGTACGTTCAAACATTCGTTCCCACTCGACAATGTATGAATGATGAAGTAATGCTAATTGAAAACATCCCTGTTGAAGGTACTTTTCCCGAAGGAGGTCTAATTTCACTTTGGACTTTAAATCGTCCAGATAAATTAAATTCTTTGAATTCAGAATCTCATAAAGCGTTAAAAGAGGCTTGTAATATGGCTGAATCTAACGATTCAATTAGAGTTATTGTAATAACAGGTGCATCTCCAAATCCTCCTCCAGAGGGTAAGAAAGCTAAGCCATTTTCTTTTGCAGCGGGTGCTGATATTTCTGAGTTTGTTGGGAAAAATTCAGATGATGTGAGAGAATTCTTCGAAGATAATGCTTGGGAGAGAGTGTGGAATCTTTCTAAACCAACTATAGCAATGATTGATGGTTTTGCCTTGGGAGGAGGTACGGAGATAGCACTTTCATGTGATATTAGGATAGCTTCTAACAGGTCAAAGTTTGGTACGCCAGAGATAAATCTAGGGCTAATTCCTGGAGGGGGAGGCACTCAAAGACTATGCAGATTAGTGGGATATGGTAAAGCTCTAGAAATGGTACTCACAGGAGAAATGCTTGATTCCGAGGAAGCCCTTTCTTGCGGTTTAGTAAACTCAGTAACTTCTCCTGAAAATCTTAAACAAACCACTATGAGGTTAGCAGAAAATATCGCAAATAAATCTCCTTACACTACTAAAGTGGCGAAAAGAGCAGTAAGGGCCTCTCTTGATTTACCATTCAGTGAAGGTGTACTAATGGAGAGATCGGAGTTCGTAGCTTTATTCGACACAGAAGATAAGGAAATTGGAGTTAATGCATTCCTAAATCGAGAATCTCCGGAATGGCTTGGAAAATAATCTAATCATATGCTAAAGCTGTATAGATTTAATTTCTAAAAATTCATCTAGTCCATGAGTCCCAAGCTCTCTTCCATTCCCAGAGTGCTTATATCCACCAAAAGGCGCACTTATATTGAACGCTCCGCCATTTACACTTACTTGTCCGGTTCTCATTAGTTTTGCAAATCTGATTGCCCGTTCTTCATCTTTAGACCACACTCCTCCTGATAAACCATATACCGAGTCATTTGCTAACACGATGGCTTCATCTTCATCATCATAAGTAGTGATAACGAGAACTGGACCAAAAATCTCTTCCTTCCAAATTTTCATTTCAGGAGTAACGTCGGCAAATACAGTTGGTTTCACGTAATAACCTTTGATAATTCCATCAGGCTTTCCAAGACCTCCTGAAATCAGAGTAGCTCCTTCATTAATTCCGGATTCAATATATTTTGTAACACTTTTTTGTTGCCTCAGACTTACCATAGGCCCACATCTTGTATTCTCATCTAAAGGATCTCCTACACTATAAGAATCATTTTTCTCTGCTATGATTTTGTAAACTTCTTCACTCATAGATTTCGGTATAATTAGTCTAGTTAGTGCCGAACACGTTTGACCACTGTTTTGATGACAAGCACCTATTGCTTTTTTAGCGACTAAAACAGGGTCTGCGTCATTTAGCGCTACATTCGCACTTTTACCACCTAATTCTAATGTTACTCTTTTTACAGTAGCAGCTGCAGCTTCACTCACAGCAACTCCTGCTCCCGTGGAACCTGTGAAAGATACCATATCTACTTCCGGATGACTAGACATATAATTTCCAATTTCTGAGCCATGTCCTGAAACTAAATTAAAAACTCCAGGAGGCAATCCTATCTCATGTAATATATCAGCTAGAATAAACGCGCTTAATGGGGCCTCTTTTGATGGTTTTAATATCATTGTACAGCCAGCAGCGATAGCAGGAGCAACCTTACCGATTATCTGATGGAGTGGGAAGTTCCATGGAGTGATAAAGGCACAAACTCCGATAGGTTCTTTACAGACAATTGAATTTCTAACTTTTTCTTCCCAATCAAAACTTTCTAGAATTTTCGCATAACTTCTAGAAACAACTCTTGGAGTTCCCACCATTGCAACTCTAGAATATCCAATAGGGGTTCCAACTTCAGAAGTAATAGTTTGAGCGATATCTTCTCCCCTTTCTTTGATTGTGTTTGAAAGTGCATTCAGGATTTCCATCCTAGTTTCTATACTGCTTTTCGACCATGATTCAAAAGCAATCCTTGCCGCAGAGGCCGCTTTATCAATATCTTTTTCAGATCCAACAGGAATTTTCCCAATTATTTCTTCTGTTGCAGGATTAATAACATCTATACTTCCAGTCCCCGTTGGTTGAACCCATTTTCCATCAATGTACAGTCGTTCCCGTATGTGCATGGACAATGCGAGGAGTACTTACTTTAGATATTCACGCATTCTAATAGTGAATACCTACTCGGATAATCATGTCAATTACAGTTGAACATCTCCCTAAGGGTGTAGCTTTGGTTACTTTATCTATTGAAACATCAAGAAATGGATTAAATTTAGAATCGACAAAATTACTGTCAGACACTATAGACAGTTTACTTGAAGATTCAACAACTAAATCAATAGTAATGACAGGTAGTGGGAAATTCTTTTGCTCTGGAGGAGATATAGATGCATTTGCTTCTGCTATTGATGATGGTTCTATTTCTGATTTAGTAGGCGGACTCACATCAATTCTTCATCCGATGGAATTGAAAATTCGCGCATCTGAAAAAGTATTTGTTGCAGCAATTAACGGTTCTGCTGCTGGTGGCGGTTTAGGTTTAGCATTATGTGCAGACTATAGAATATGTGTTCCAGATGCTAAGTTAGCTGCTGCATTCTTTTCTCTAGGATTATCTCCTGATGGTGGTACTACATGGTTACTTCCTAGACTTGTTGGAACACAAAGAGCAAAGAAATTCTTTTTTGATAATGAAGTTTGGAATGGAGAAACGGCATTTCATTACGGCGCAGTTGACGAATTAATCGAATCTGAGGGGCTATTAGAATGTGCAATTAAAAAAGCTGAGAAATGGGGTAGTTGGGCTGAATCAAGTCGAAGATCTACTAAGCAATTAATCGATGCTTCTACATCTACTTTTATGGAAACTCAACTTGAGTTTGAGAAATTGTTAATCACCAATTCTTCAATGACTCCTGATTTCGCAGAAGGTGTTTCTGCATTTTTAGAAAAAAGATCTCCTAAATTCGGAGAAGAATAGTTATCATTCTGTCTTTCTCAATTCAATTACTCCGTACATCAAAAATAGTATACAAGATAATGCTGCCAAGTTAGAAATTATTATGGCAATTGAGCCAATGATAAAACCATAAATCAGCCATAATATTAATGCTGTACAAATTAAGTACAATGTTGGCAATGAAATCCCTTCATGTTTCTTCTCTCTCCAAACCTCATTTACTTGTGGAATCCAAGCAAATACTCCGAGAGAACCAGCTACGATTCCAATCAATTCTACTAATAGGTTTGACATATGAAATACACCTATTTCGGTAAGTCTTCTCTTTCTTTCTTACCATTTTCATCCCAGATGTAGATTCCTTTATTCGTTTTACGACCCATACTTCCTTCCGAAACTAATTTTTCTAATAGTGGATGAGGTCTGTATGATTCGTCATTAAATGATTCGGCCAAACTATTCAAAATATCTCTCCTAACATCTAGACCTACTAAATCTGAAAGTTCTAATGGACCCATTGGATGTTTGTATCCCAACTTCATAGCTGTATCAATATCGCTGGCTGAAGCTACACCTTGAGATAACATTTTGATGGCTTCGTTTCCAAGAACAACACCTAGCCGACTAGTCGCAAAACCAGGAACATCATTAACCAAAATTGTCTCTTTCCCCATCTTTTTACCAACGGATTTTGCTAAATTAATAGTTTTTTTAGAACATTTTTCATGTTTAACTAATTCTAGTAGTTTCATTATTGGGACAGGGTTGAAAAAATGCATTCCAATTACTCTTTCAGGGCAACTAGTAATGTTTGCGATTTCAGAAATTGGTAAACTAGATGTATTCGTAGCTAAGATTGAATATTCTGGAGCCATCTTTTCTATTTTTAGAAATATTTCTTTTTTTAGTTCCATTATCTCAGGAACGGCTTCAATAACTAAATCTGCACCTTCCAAAGCTTCTGATATTTCGTAACAGGGTACTAGATTTTGACTCCATTCATCTTTTTCTTTTTCAGTAGTTTTTCCTTTCTCAATTCCCTTTTCCCAGAATGATTTTATTCTCTCTATTCCATTTTCTAGGCTATTAGGAAAAGCATCAAAAATTCTTGTGTGCCATCCACTTTGAGCACATACTTGGGCGATTCCCGCACCCATGGTGCCTGCTCCTATGACGGCTACAGTGCGTACTTCCATAACCATTCGTCATGGTCATAGGAAATAGGTATTGCTCATTCTTCTCTTCCATAAGCAGCAAGAGCAGACTGGAATAACCTTTGTCTTGGAACATCGTGTTCTAGGAAGCATGTGAAAGGAGCGACATCTTTCAATAGTTCAATAGCGCTAACGTATGCTCCATAGATGAATGGGTCAGCAGCCTCTGTCTGCGGAATATTAATTCCAATTTTTTCTAGACCTTTTCTCGTATCTTCATCCCAAATTGCATATGTGTGATGTGTAAAATGTAAGTACGCTGAAAGTCTCCTAATATCAGATCTAGGATTCTCCGTGAAACTATCTAATAGCAGAGTATCTGGGTATCTAATCGCATACAAGGCTAGTTTAACCTCTCTAGTTGTATCTTCTCTCCATTCCCTCTTAGAGAGCCCCATCCATTCATCTATCATATCTAACATGTTATTGTCATATGGTTTCTTAACCATGTAAAGTAATCTTTCATATTCATCAGCATTCTGCTGTTCAGAATGATGATGTTCATAGAATAATTCTGTTAATCTATCAAAGAATGGTTTACACTTTTCTTTATCGAAGGCTAGTAAGGCTAAATGTTGCATTAAATCACCCGATCAGTTTCCTTTCCATTCGCGATATTGAATCCATTCTTGCTTCATGTAGTCATTCATCAATTTATCTTCATCTTCTTGGGTCGGCAAAACACTAACTAAATATTCTTGATATTCATCATCAGACCCTTCAAATTTTTCTCCATGGATTGTATAATTCTTCCCAGCATAATTTCCTATACCTCTGTTAAATTTATCAGATGGAATGAATAGTTCTGGTTCGCCTTCTTTCCTGGCGGAACTAATTCTACGCATTTCTTCACGAAGTTCTTGGAAGTATAACTCACGACTTGCCTCATTCAGATGCTCTCTATCAGCTTCAACATCACTCTCTCTCTCATCATATCTTCCTTTTACGCCGTAAACATATGCCCACTGTGCACTAGTTGAGTCATCTGTACCGAACAGATCCAAACCAGTACTGATCCATTTATTCAAATATTTTTGCAATAATTCACAAGGAATGACTCCTTGCTTTACTATTCTTCTAAGCCCATTCGCACCAGTTCCAAGATGGAATGATTCTTCTTTTAGCATAGGTCCCATTGACGCTGCTAGCGGCTTGAAAGAAGATGTACTAAGCATCTTTAGTTGATATTTCCCATCTCTGTCAATGAAGTGTGTAAAACAGAAAAAGTCTAGCCAGTGATCTATTGGAGCATTAAAAGAGCCCAAAATTCTTGTTCCATCTTGTGCATTTCTTTCCAGTAACTTTGCAGCTTCTCTAACACCTTGTTCTCCAAAATAAGTACACAATAAGTAAGCCATTTGCCAGCCGTGTCTTTGCTCTTCGCACATGATTCGAAGAGCAGATTTTTTGTCGTATTCAGTCGGAGCAGTTGCTAAGAGATGATTTTGCTGCTCTACGCTCGCAAATTCGGTATCTCCTTGTACGCTGACCATGCTGATGATTGCGTCTCTAATGTTCTGTTGTGGTATTTGCATTCTTCTTTCCCACTTGGGCATACCTTTGAAATCTCCAAATTCGATAGAATCTCCTGCGGTGTCCCAATCGAATTTAATATCGAATCTGTAATCTCCTAACCAAGACGGGTCGAAACCAATTCTTGTTTGCCACTCATTGAAGTCTCTAATCCATGCCTCAAAGTTTGGTGTATATCCTTCTACTATTTCGCTACCTGACATATATTTGCCGGAGAGATATTAGTATATGAATAAATGTACATTTAGCACAGTATATTATTTTCCTTTGAACCTGGGAGTTCTACGTTCTACATAAGATGCAATTCCTTCTTTCGCATCTTCAGACTGGAACAGATCTGATTGTAGTTCTCTTTCTAAAGCTAGATGATATTCAAGAGGTATTTCGATACCACTTTGTACACTACGCTTGATATTACCAATCGCCTTTGCCGCGGCAAGAGGTAAAGTGAATTGTCCTGCATAATCTAGTACATCCATTCTAAACTCATCTAAACTGATGCTATCGTAAATATCGTGAACTAAGTTCATATCTCTGGCTTCTTCAAAAGAAAATTTCCTTCCTGTAACCATAATTTCCATTGCTCTTGCCTTTCCTACCAGACGTGCTAATCTAGCAGTCCCTCCAGTTCCCGCAAGAACTCCTAGAGATACTTCAGGAAGGCCGATTTGAAAGTTTCCTTTATGAGCGATCCTAATATCTGCAGCCATTGCTATCTCAAGTCCTCCACCAACAGTGTGACCATTGAGAGCAGCAATAACTAATTTTGGAGTTTGTTCAAGGCGAGAAAGAGTCTCATTGGCGTGTAAACAGAAGAAGTATTTGTATCTTGGAGATAATGTGTTTAGATAGTTAATACTTGCACCTGCAGAGAAGAATTTCTCACCGTGACCGGTAAGTAGTATCACGGAAACGTTCCCATCGAACCTCGCATTTAGAATCGCCATGTCAATATCTTCCCACATTTCACGAGTGTAAGTATTCACAGATGTTCTACCTTCTTCGAGAGGTTTTCCATCAGTATCTGATATTAATTCAATAATAGCTATACCGTTTTCAGTAACACCATAATTCACTAGTTTGTTGGGCATTGGCTCAAGGTCTGGCCATGAAGTCATACCCCTCGCACTGATGATTCGTTAATGAAAGAAACGGAATCAAATTAATGCTAACTTCAACTGTCAGATTCGCTAAATGAGAGACTTGCCCCAGTTTTCCTGACTGTATCCCATTGTTCTCCAATATCTAAAGCCTTATCGCTAGGTTCCCAATAATCTCTTCTCAAAGATTCCCTGAATGGCATTCTGTGAACTATTCTTCCATCATCTAACTTCTTTTTTCTTAGCATAGAAATTTTTACTATGGGCCAGAGTGATTTTCTGAAAATTCCTGGCTGATATACCCACTTCATAAATCTCAAACCATCTCCTTTCTTCCTTTGATCTCTCATCCAGTAGTTTGCCACAAATTTAAATCCCCTATCTCCAACTCTATTCATTAGGAACCTATTAATCGCACTTGTTTTTATTAGAGGTACTAGCCTTTTCCTGACCTCTGTTTCATAGTCGCATTCATCAAGAATTGATTGCGCTGCAAATACTCCACTAGTGATTGCATATCTCATACCAAAACCCCACATAAAATCTTGTAATCCTCCTGCCTCACCAACATAAATTTTATTTTCATGAGTGTATTTTTGAGGAAGGCAAAAATCCCCTTTACCCCCCACTCTTTTAATCGGGACTCTGTTTAACTCATAATGAGATTCATACCAAGCAATTGTTTCATTTAAATACCTTCCAGATTTCTTTTGTTTTCTCCATAAACAAGTACAAATTAATCCAATTCCATCAATTATGATTAGGTAGGAATAGGCTCCCGGTGCCAATTTGTCATTCAATTGAAATGAAACATGATTGGGGTGATCTGTGTGAAAAATCTCTCCAAATGCGATAGCACTGGAATCCTTTGGCCCGGCTGCAATAATATCACAATCTTCAGGTTTAACTCTGGTTTCATAATGTATCTTAGCTCCCGCTGAAATAGCCATCCTTTTGAATCCTTGATCTATACAATGTTCATCAGTTCCCCTCTCCACAACTCTGAAAGCAGTCCCATTCGTGACTGGGTTTGTAATGACGTCGTCTGGATGGATTAAATCAATAACATCAAATGCATTCGACTTGAATTCGTCAGGGTCTAAGCCCCATGATTTCATTTCATCAAAGAAGTCAATTTCGCTAGTCCAATTCTCAATTCCTTGAAAGTCTCCATCAAATCTAGCTCCGCTATCCTTACGTATTTCATGTACATGAACTTCTTTGCCTGCTTTAGCAAGGATTGTTGCTGCAGCCAGTCCTGAAAGTCCGGCTCCAAGGATGTCAATCCTATCCTTCATGCATTTCGAATGAGGTATATCGTTTGAAAGGTTTTTGTAACCTAGAAATAAAAGAGTTCATGCGATTATTTATGTTCGCGCAATTCAGGGGGCTTTGATTCTTGTCCAAAAAGCATGTAATAGCCAGAGTTGAAAAAGAAATTCTTGATCCAGAAAATCTTCGAACATTATTGAATATTGAAGGGTGTGGTAGTGTAGTATCTTTTGTTGGTTTGACTCGAGGAGAAGATGATGGTATCGAGGTTTTGAGGCTTGAATTTGATTCTTGGGAAGAAAAATTACATGAAATACTGATGAAGATAGGCAATGAGTCAATCGATATGTTTGGTATTCATTCTGTTTTGATTGCTCACAGAACTGGAAGTGTGCAACCATCCGAACCGATAGTTTGTATTCATGTAGGTTCTAAACATAGAGCTTCAGGATTCGAGGCATGTTCTTGGTTGATAGATGAACTCAAATTACAAGCTCCATTGTGGAAAAAAGAAGTCAGATCCGACGGTGAGATTTGGAAACAAGGACTTGGTTAAATTATTGTCTGATTTTTATTCCGTATATCTGAATAATGATTACTGACTCCGAGGTGTGAATGGGTATTGATGAGTTAGAAAATTCATGGTCTGCTATTGTCGATGTTGGTAGTAAGGATATAGTATTTCGCGAGGCAATAGCAACCGGAGTGTTAACTTTATCTTCCTTAGGAATTAAAGCAGTAAAAGGACGATCAAAAAAAGGAGATGTTAGAGAAATTTCAACAATTGCATCGATACAAGCTGTAAAAGAGACCCCTAGAATTCTTCCTCACTGTCATACGATTCCGATAGAGGGTTGCTCGGTCGATTGGGAAATTGAAGATAGTAATCTCAGATGTACTGTGACGGTTCGTACCCATTGGAGAACTGGAGTTGAGATGGAAGCATTGTGTGGAGTAAATGCAGGATTACTCTGTGCATGGGATATGTTAAAATCTGTTGAGAAAGATTCTGAGGGGCAATATCCTGATTCCAGAATCAATGGAGTTCAAGTACTGAAAAAGAGCAAAGGAGACCAACATAATTGAATGCTGATTGCTGCTCCGAGGTAATATGGCAACCGTTGATTTAGAGAAATATTTCCTTGAAGCCACAGAATCTGCTGCAATTGCAGCATCAAAATGGATTGGTAAAGGAGATGGTAAAGCCGCAGATGGTGCTGCAGTAGAAGCGATGAGGGCGGTTTTTGACAAAGTTCCATTTAATGGAAGAGTTGCCATTGGTGAAGGTGAAAGAGATGATGCGCCGATGCTATGGATAGGCGAACCTCTTGGGTCATTGCAAGGAGACATGAATTCTCCTTCTATTGATATTGCAGTAGATCCACTTGAGTGTACGAATCATGTAGCTTACGATTTACCCAATGCCATGGCTGTACTTGCTGCAGCTCCCAGAGGTGCTCTTTTACATGCCCCTGATTGCTATATGGATAAAATATCAGGTTCTGCTGAATTAATGGGGAAAATCTCTCTAGATGCTTCTACAGCTTATAATATTGAGGCGACATCTAATGCTTTAGATAAGCCGATTAATTCTTTGAATGTTGTTGTTATGGACAGGCCTCGCCATAAGAAATTGATCAAAGAATTGAATGATTTATCTGTAAACGTAGTTCTAATAGGGGATGGCGATATTGCTGCATGTTTGAACGCAGCAGATCCCAATTCTGAAATTGATTTGTTAATGGGAATTGGCGCTGCTCCTGAAGGAGTGATAACTGCCACCGCCCTGAGAGGTTTGAATGCTCCATTTCAGGGTCGATTAGTATTCAAAAATGATGGTCATAGAGCTAGAGCCGAAGAAATGATCGATGATGACATTGAAAGGCTTTGGGAAAGAGATGATTTGTGTTCTTCAGATGATGCATTATTCATAGGTACTGGAGTTTGTCCCGGTCGTACTAAAGGTGTGTCATTTGAAAATGGAAAATATTCAGTTGAATCTGAAATTATTGATGTGTCTAATGGCATACATAAATTTGTCAATGGTTTCCATCATAGTTGATCGGATTGTCAAAGCGATGCCTTCATTTCCTAAACCCCTCACGTTAGTTATGAGGATATTGTATGGACACTCAACTTCTTGAGAAAACAGCGCGTGAATTAGTTGCAGATGGTAAAGGGATTCTTGCAGCCGATGAGAGTAATGGGACTATGTCAAATCGACTTGAAGCAGTAGGTATTTCTGCATCTCCCGAGACAAGAAATGCATACAGATCGAATTTATTCTCTGCCAATGGATATGAAAAATATATCAGTGGCGTTATTTTATTTGATGAAACCATTAGACAGAAAATGCCAGACGGCAGAACTATCCCTGATGCACTTTCATCTTTGGGTATCTATCCGGGAATTAAAGTCGATACAGGTGCGAAAGATTTGGCCAATCACGATGGTGAAAAAATTACTGAAGGCTTAGACGGTTTAAGAGAAAGATGTAAGGAATATTTCTCAATGGGTGCGCGTTTCGCTAAGTGGCGTGCAGTCATCGAAATAGGGGATGGAAAGCCATCTGAAGCTTGTATTTCAACGAATGCTCATGCATTAGCCAGATATGCATCTATTTGTCAAGAACAAGGATTAGTTCCTATCATTGAGCCAGAGGTGTTAATGGCTGGATCTCATAATGCTCAAACCTGCTTTGAAGTAACTTCCTCAATTCTAGAAGCTACTTTTGAGCAATGCCGCATTCAAGGAGTCCATTTCCCAGGTGCTTTACTTAAGCCTAATATGATCATTGCTGGTAATTCTTGTAATAATCAAATCTCACGAGAAAAGGTAGCTGAAATGACTGTTGATTGCTTGACAAAGCATGTCCCTCATAATCTTCAGGGAATTGTATTTCTTTCAGGAGGACAATCTGATGAAGACGCAACAGCTCATCTTAATCTAATGAACGCTATGGACATTAATCATCCCTGGCAATTATCGTATTCGTTTGGCAGAGCACTATTGGCTAATGCACTAAAAACATGGGCTAAAGGCGACAGTAAAGGCAGCCAATCAGTATTTTTACATCGTTCAAGGATGAACAGTCTAGCACGAACCGGAGATTGGAGTTCAGAACTAGAAAATTAATAATTTTCATTCGTTATTTTCTTGAGAACCAGGGCGTAACTGCCACACACATATTTCATAACGGCCTGAAAGAGCCCCACCACGTTTTGTAGTCGCAATTTTCATTATATCCTTGTCTTTTGACAAAACATTACCCAATTGTTGAGGCGTTGTACCATGCCTCATAGTTGAGTTTACGTGTTCTAGTATTTCGGTTGTATTTGCCTCTCCTTTTGTATCTAGAAATTTCTTTATCTTCTGTCTCAATCTGGTTGTTCTCATATTTAATCATCTCCATTTTTTCTAGGCTGTTCTCTTTCATGATGCAAGACCCACTTATCGGTAGCCCATTCCGATAATGGTGATTCCTTACCTAATAATCCGCTTTTCCTAACTCTTCCAATTCTGATAATGCTAGGATCAGATTCTAAAATCACAGCTAAATCATAATTATCATTCAAATCAATATTTTCAGATAACCAATGCTTAATCTCAACAGTATTCCTAGGTTTTTCCGATAGGTGCTTTTTAACTAAATTACGAATTTTTTCCGTATCCATTATTCACACCTCTCAATCAATCGGCTTCGGCTGCCGGTTCGATATAGATAGGGCGACGGGGGGTAATATAACGCTTCTGCAACTTATTGTTCAATTTAGTTACATATTGTTGCACTAATTGGTACTATTTCTATGTTATTTTTTAGTGTTAAAATGGAACTGGTTATTTTTCCACTAGAAATGTGTAACAAAATGTAACTATTATAGATAATTTAATACATAGATTTGAAGTGGCTGATTTCGGAGAGGGTCAATGGTGTCAGAAGATAGGCAAATAGTAGAATTTCCTAGTTTCATTTCTACACCTACAAAAATTCGTAGTAGATATAGACGTAGATTACTAAATCGTTTATCTGAAGGTGGAGCAACTGTTACATCATTGGCCAGAGAAATTGGACTCCAAATTCCTCATGCCTCTGCAGAGCTTAGAAAACTTAGAAATGAGGGACTAGTCTCCAGCGACCTAGTTGCTGGAAGTAGGGGGGCTTATCTTCATCTGACTGAATTAGGATGGAATCGAATTAGTTCAGATGAGAAAAGTAGGGCTTTAGAAGCGCTTCCATTACCGACAGTTCCTGGTAAATTTTGTATCTTGGATAGAGACGGAAGCAATGTTTTAGTTGGTTTATCTTCAACTCCAAAGTCTCCAATGATACTTATTCCGGATAGGCCTCCTAACTCAGAAGATAGTAACAATGATTCCATCGGAAATGATGGGGTTCGTTGGAACTGGGCCGTTTTCAAAGAAAAAGATCCTAGATGGTTTGACTTACAGACAATGGAAACTGCTCAAGCACCACCAATCTCTACAGATTTAGGAAAAATCGATACTTACACAGGTCAATCTTCAGTCATCGGCGTTATTAGAGCTAATTTGATAAACAAAAATATGCAATTAGCAATGACTTTCGGTGTATGGTATGATTTACCAAAATCAAGACAACCTCCTCCATTAAATGAAAATACATTCCATCGAGGAGATTGGATACTCGGAGAGTGTCATGAATTAAGTCAGGAAATAAGGCCTAAGGTGCCAATAGTTGCTATACTTCCTGATAGTTTGTCCCGGACTATGCTAATTAGGACAACGAGTGTCAACTCTTTAGTCATAGCAAATCTTGCTGGATTGAATATTGTAGGAGATTCTTTCCCACTTTCTTCATTAGATATATGGATTCATAAAGCGCATCCAAGACTACCTGAGAGCGAGTTAAAAAAAAGAGTACAATCTCTTAAAGATAGAATCATATCAACCAGGAAGGTTAGAACTGATGACTCTACTTGGCGTAAATTTAGAAGGGATTGGGGTAATAAATCCTTTACGAATGAAGAATCCGAAATTAGAAATTTAGATACAAGGGCTCTTGGTCAAAATGCGATTGAATCATTGATTGGTTGGGTTATTGCCGATGAAAACCGTCCTTCTTTGGTATTGGAAATTGACGAAAATTTCCCAGATTCGATTACTTCAAACGTTCTCAACCATCCTAAATTAAGAATTCTGATAAAGGGGAAAATTTGTTCAGTTACAGAGTCTTCAAATCTTCTATATAACGATATTTTGAGACCTCTTCCCTGGTTAAGACTCAAAACTTCAAGTGACGAAATTATATGTTTGAAATTGATAGATAGTATTCCCAATATCATTCATAGTAATGACGAAGATACACAAATTGAGATTAATCCTTGGAAATTAATAGGTATTGAGAAACCATTTAATTCAGAATTAGAAGAATTAGCGCCGGGATATGTTTCGATGATTAATTCAGCCATTTCTCAATTCCCTAGCGGTAATGAACAATGGGCAAATCAGATGGAAGCAAGATATCCAATTGCAGCATGGATAGCATCTCCTAAGGCAACAAGGTGGCCAAGATGGCAACGATTGAGAGATAGATTACCTATTGATTGGCTAATTTTGTTTGATATTGATCATATCCCATTGGATAAAATTGCAGAATTAGCAGACCAGGCAAGTGAAGATATCTTAGAATATTTTGCAGAAAAACTTGGACAAAAAATTAGAGAAGATAGTCAAACCACCATTAAGACACGACCTGTAGTAGATTTCTTTGAGGCCTCACCTGGGACTTCTTGGGTAGCCGCTCAATTTTTGGCCAATGCTGCTTGGATTCCAGACTCTCTTCATGATGACTTAATTAGTTGGTCATTAGAAGCTTGGATATCTTTACCTCCAAAAAAATCTTTAGCAGCTCTTCAGGGTGTATCTTGGTTATTCGATTCTGAACGTAATAATAATCAAGATTTTAAGAAAGTTCTTGAAAAGATCAAATTAACTGCAAAAAATTTACCATCTGATCACGATCTTAGAGCTTGGTTTTCATTGGTAAATTTTTCTGTAGAAGGTAGAGAATTATCTAAAGGAGAATTAGATTTTATTACCAAGAGATTGCCTTATGACTGGTGGTCTCCCCTATCATCTGAGATTCTATTGAAGATGCTTAGTAGTGAAGAATCCAGTGAGTGGTTATTTTCACATCCACATCCTTGGCCGGCTCTAGTACTAAGGCCCATTGGAGAATCTTCCAACGCTCCTGGGTTAGAAAATTTTCTACACCCTGGTTTTGATCCAGAATTGTACCCACTTCTAGTACGAAGACTCAGGGGAAGAAGAGGTAGAGATAACTTACCAATTTCTGCAAATTCATTATTGGACTTGTTGGATGCGGTTGAATGTTCAATAAGAAAAACCCCTCCTTTAACTGGAAGAATACATCACCTCTCCGGTTGGTTAGCTCAGCCAGTTGAGAAATGGCCAAATTTCTCCCCTCAGGAAATTTTTCTTGGAGACTCAATAGTTGGTGAACGGTTGCTATTAAGAAAGACGGGTTTTCATGATAATCTAGCATCAATAAACCTCTAATTATCCTTTTTTTTCTAGAAAATATATTTTTTGTAATCGATGAGTTATTGAATGAATCTCATTTAGAATGTCTGCCCAACTGGCAACACCGAGTTGACAAAACCCCCAGCCGGAGGTGATAGGATGAAACTCGGTACCACAGATTTGGGTCTCCGTCTGTCGAAGACCAGAGTGACTATTTGTGAATAATTGAAGAGATTATTCCTCTGAGGATGACCTCTGGCGCAATACAGACGGTATGGATTATGTAAGGTCCCCTGTTGACCAAAAGGGATGATTCTAGGGACTACCCCATAATCCAACATACGTCCCGGGGTGGGGTCAGGAACCAGAGTATGAAAGTACGGTGAAAGGTTCCGTTACACTCCGGGGCACACATTTTCTCCGTAGTTCTCAAGTCATATGTACGCCTCTCGACTACTATGAGTAGTATCGGACTGGTCGGTGGAACGTTCGATTTTTTCCATGTGGGGCATCAAAAACTGATTAGTTCGTGTCTTTCAAATTGCGATTTATTAGAAATTTGGGTTTTATCTGATAAAATCGCTTTACAAAAAGATCCAAGAATTTCTTCTTGGTTTGATAGATGTAATTTAATTAGACACAGTCTTTCCTCAAAAGAAAACTCTAGAGTTACTTTTCATGAATTACTAGATGAGTTCGGAGTTGCCACCTCTCATCCTTCTGCAAAAATGATTTTTTGTACAGATGATACTCTTCCCACTTGTAAAAAAATAAATTCTATGCGTGAAGAAGAGGGGTTGTATCCACTAACAATAATTTCAGTCCCACATGAATTATCTGAAAATGGAGAAATAATTTCCAGTTCAAGAATCAGAGAGGGGGAAATAGATAGGGAAGGTAAATATTGGTTCAATTATCAAATAATTGAATCAGACCTATATCTAACTAAGGAAGTGGAATCAATGCTTAAAGATCCATTTGGTAAGTTATTTGAAGGTCCTGAAGATGATCATTCGGTAGCTATCAAGGGTGCATTAAGTAGTTTAGAAGAGTATAATATGCCTATTATTGGTGTGGGTGATGTTACAGTTAGAGCATTACAAAATGTTAGTACTGGGGCAACTATTGCTATAATCGATGAAAAGACAAAGAGAGTAAAATGGGAAGGATTTAAAGAAATTGATCAATCATTATTTGATAATGTGTTGAAATGCGAAAATCCTCCGGGTTTACTAACTAAGTCCTTATTCGAAACTTGTAAAAAAGCAGTCAATAATTGGATGCAGAAAGATCAATCAACTCTAATAATTGTAGATGGTGAAGAAGACTTAGCACCAATATTCTTGCATATTTTGGCCCCTATTAAATCTGCAATAATCTATGGGCAGCCGAATAAAGGAGTAGTGGTAAGAATCTCTGGATTAGACTCAAAAAGAAGATGTAGGAATATATTATCACTTTGTGAAAATAAAAATAATTAATTTTCTACTTTTGAATTGATACCCAGGGCAACTCCAAATGCTACCATTGATATCATTACGGAGTATACTCCTGGGTCAACCCATCCCCCATATTGGATACTCCAGATAATGTAGAATAAAACACCAATCAGTACCAACCAACTAGAAAAAATTTCTTTACTATTATTGCCTCTGGTTAAATTATTCATAAAATCACTTTTTGAGAAGTTCAATGCCCAATTCTTCACATCAGAATTTCTCAGTCCCATACCTACAAGAGCAATACCTAGAATAACAAAGATTGCATCATCCAAGAGAAAACCATCGCCATAAGGAACAAATGCATCTCCTCCAAATCCAAAGAATCCAATCCAGGCCACCTTATCTCCTGCTTGACCTGCACCTCCTCCAAACATATTGACTATTGATAACAAAACAATCCATGAACCAAGCATTAACGCAGCAGTTGATATCATACTACTTGGCTTAGTTAGAGCCTCATTCCAGTCATCCTGCACCATGTTTATCACGACTGGCGACTTACACTTTTGGTTTAACGCTTTCATTTATGGAATGAAGTTAAAGTCTTCCTTGTAGCATGTATTTTCCTTGAGCAGCTTCCTCAATTAGAGGTTCATTTTTACTAAGTGTTTTGATAGAATCAATTCCTTTGGGTATTGCAGAATTCACTTGTTTACTTCTACCACCTCTACCCTTGCTCACATTTCTAGCCATTATCAATCCAAGCGTATCTAATTCGTTTAACAATGTTGAAATTCTTCTTGGAGTTAATGCTTCAATATTTATTTTCATACAGGCTTCAGAATATGTTCTAAATATTTCACCTGTAGAAATATTCCTTAATCCATTTTCTTCATTAATTACGATACAGAATAGAACCAATTTTTGGTGCAAAGGTAGTGTTCGTAAAACAGGAGTTACCTGGTCGTGCTCAAGTTGTGATTGAGCTAACCGAACGTGTTTAGGGTCCACTTTATCTTGCGATCTTTGCTCAGCTTTTTGAACAGAAATTCTCAACAGATCAAGAGCCCTTCTAGCATCCCCGTGTTCCTGTGCTGCTAAGGCAGAACATAGCGGGATTACTCCTGCATCTAGAGAATTATTCTTAAGTCCCATCTTCACTCTCTCTTGAAGAATATCTTGTATTTCTTGAGCACCATATGGGTGGAAAACAACATCTTCTTGACTAAGTCTTGAACTTACTCTAGGGTCAAGCTCTTGTGTAAAGTTAAGGTCATTACTTATTCCAATAATACAACATCTAGATTTTCTCAATAGTGTATTCATATTTGTTAAACTGTAGAGTAAGTCAGAACCTGCCTTAGCTACAAGATTGTCAATTTCGTCTAGAACTAAAATGTGTACTCCACCAGATCTATCCATTCTTTCAATTAGAGTTTCAAGAACTCTATCTGTGGGCCAGCCAGTAAATGGTATTGGATAGTCTCCTTGTTGTTTTAATTGACTAGCAAGTGTTTGCACAACTCTGTACTTTGTATCTACATTTCTACAATTAATCTCATAGGTTTGAACGGGATGCCCCATTTCTTTCCCCTTCTCCAATAGTTGACTTAGAACAAACCTTGTTACTACTGTTTTTCCAGACCCTGGAACTCCATAAAGTAACATATTTGATGGAATATGTCCGTTTAGTGCATCAACTAAGTTTCTAACTAATGAATCAACTTCTTGCTCTCTGTGTGGAAGATTACTCGGTTCGAATGCATGTTCAAATGCTTTCCTGTCGATAAATAATGAGTCTTGTCCGAGTATTTTCTCGAAAATATTCCCATCCATTTTTTCTCACCATTGTTCTATATATTCTCCAATGTACCATTGACACACTCTGAGATGGTCGCTCGAACAATGGGGATTCTGGACGAGACGCTTAGAGGTAATAAGTGATTCCAAACCGAAGTGAAGAAAGAGTATGATTTTGTCTGCAGTTTCATTATTAAATGAACTAACTTTTATTTTTAAAGTCCCTCAGAAATTAACAAATTTTCCCTCTTTCATTATTATTTTTATTTCACCAGAGTCATCAATCTCAATTGCATCCCCATCTTCCAATTGATAGACTCTTTCTGGTAAATCTGGAATCCTGAAACCTTCTAAAGAATCTCTTGAACTAGCATAATTATGCGTAACTAAAATTAAACTTGTCAAATACTTTTTTGAAAATTTCCTAATATCATTAGGTGTATAGTGATAAGGAAAGTTACCTATATCTGGCATTCCCATTTCTAGAATAATAATATCTGCACTTTCGGCCCTTTTCTCTATCTCTTCACACGGTCCAGAATCGCCACAATGTAATATCTTGATTCCACTTTCATGTACAAGTTCATATCCATGAGGGTCAGTTTCCGGAGTATGACAAACAGGAAACCTTTCAAATCTCCATTTAGTTCCTTCTAAAAGTATTTTTTCATCTTCATACCAATCTGCTAATTGCTCAATATTTTCTAAGCTTCCTGGAAATCCTTGAATACACAGATATGATAATTTTTCTTTCCCTCCCGGCCTGAGATAAATTTTCAATTTTTGTTCATTATTGGGATCAGAAATATATTTTCTCTCAAGTAAAAAGAAAGGGAATCCAAAAGTATGATCTGCATGCCAATGAGTGAATAATAAATATTCAATATCTGATGTACTAAGGCCATTCCTTCTAAGTTGTGTGATTAGAGTTGGAGGCGTATCAATTAAGATTTTTTTATCAACTAGGGTTAGTGCATGGAGCCTTCCGGAAGGAGTAAAAGCATTCCCAGTGCCCAAGAAGTCGATGCGAATCATGTCTGTCGACTATACATCTAAGACTTGACTTAATCGCTTCTAAGTCATTAAACTTCAACTCTTCTTCAGCATCTATTCATAAACATGTTTCAACTCGGACAGTTTGTTAATTCGGGGTCATGCAATGTCTACAACTAATTCTCAATGGAGTGCTAAAAATCCGTACACATCTTATCTCACTGAAAATTATATTCTAAACGGAGAAGGATCAGGCAAAGAAACCCGGCATATTGTTTTCGATTTAGGCGACTCAGGTTTAGAATACAAGGCAGGGGATGCATTGGGAGTAATACCTATTTGCCCTCCAGAAATTGTTTCTGATCTCCTATCACTTGGGGGCTTCACTGGCGATGAAGAAGTTGAGACCAATCTCGGTATTTGTAGTCTACGAGAAGCACTATCAACGAGGTATGAGGTTCATAGGGTATCTAAAAAGTGGATAGAGAATCTAGGAAACAAAGTAGTTAGTGATAATGGTTCAATCGAAATAAAAATTGTTAGTAGGAACAGAACCTCAACATCTGATGGAAGCTCATTAATTGAATGGGAAGGTACAGGAGAAACAGATGATGTTCCTTCGGGGTACTCTCAAATTATGTCTCCAAATGATCCTTCTGAAGAGCTTTGGAATAAATTGACATCCGACTCCAATGCCATGGAAGATTATATCTGGACCAGAGATTATATCGATACTTTGAGAGATTTTAGTAGTATTTCATTCACTCCACAAGAATTTATTGATGGGATGGATAGACTCAAACCTAGACTCTATTCAATTGCAAGTAGTCCCGAACATGAACCAGGAACTGTGCACTTAACTGTTGGAATAGTTAGATACAGTTACCATGATAGAGATAGGGCTGGTCTGACAACAGGATATCTATCCGATAGGTGTAAAGTTGCAGAGACTCCTATCGGTGTTTTCATGTCCCCTACAAGATCATTTATTCTTCCTGAAAATGGTGATGTAGATTGTATAATGGTTGGTCCTGGAACCGGTATAGCGCCGTTCAGAGCCTTTTTACAACAAAGAGACATTAATGGAGATAATGGAAGAAATTGGTTATTCTTTGGAGATTGGACTGAGTCAGGAGAAAATTATTACAAAGAAGAAATGCAAGACTGGAAGGATAGAGGAATTTTAGATAAGCATGATCTTGCTTGGTCTCGTGATGGTTCTGAGAAAGTATATGTACAGCATCTAATGAAAAAGAATGGTTCAGAAATCTGGAATTGGATTGATGGTGGCGGATACTTCTATGTTTGTGGTGATAAATCGAGAATGGCTAAAGACGTTCATCAAACATTGATTGATATTTGTTCAGAACATGGTGAGATGAGTCCAGATGAAGCGAAATCATTTGTTGAGGACGTTATGATGAAACAAGAAAAAAGATATTTGAGAGACGTATATTAATCGTTCTAATTAACATTCTTTTTCCGATGCAATGATAGTGTGTCTTTGTCCGCCAATCTATGATGTTTAGGAGGGTACTCATTGCGAATCGCGGAGAAATTGCTTTGAGAATTATTCGTTCATTACATTCATTGGGGATTGAAGCCGTCATGATTTACGGTAGAGAAGACCGTATATCCACACCTGTAAGGTTGGCTGATGAATCTGTGTACATTCCTAGGGATGATCCATTAGCCTCATATTTAGATATTGAAGCAATTGTTTCTGCTGCAAAGGAAGTAGGTGCAGATGCAGTCCATCCGGGATATGGTTTTCTAGCCGAAAACCCTACATTTGCTAGAAGACTTACCGAAGAAGGAATAGTTTTCATTGGTCCAAGTTCAGATGTATTGAAATTACTAGGCGATAAAATTACAGCTAGAGAAGCCATGGTCAAAGCAGGATTGCCTGTGGCTATGGGCTCTCCCGGACCCATCTCCAATCCTGAACAAGCATCACTGATTGCGAACGAAATTGGTTTCCCTGTCATCATTAAAGCAGCGGCAGGAGGCGGCGGTATTGGGATGCAGGTGGTAGATTCTGAGGATGAATTTGAATCAGCCATGATTTTATGTCAAGGGAGAGCGTTATCTGCTTTCGGAGATGACAGGGTATTTCTTGAGAAATTTATCGAAGGAGCACAGCATATAGAATTTCAAGTACTTGGCGATGGTAAAAATGCCATCCACTTTGGAGAGAGATTCTGTTCAATACAAAGGAGACACCAGAAAATTTTGGAAGAGGGTCCATGGTTATCTGAAGAAATCAGGAAAGAAATAGGAGAAAAAGTCGTAGCCGGAGCTAAAGCTGTTGGGTATCGAGGTTTAGCAACATTTGAATTTTTGAGAGACTCGAGTGGAGATTTTTATTTCTTAGAGGTAAATCCTAGGGTACAAGTTGAACATACAGTAACTGAAATGATTACAGGTACAGATTTAGTTTCATTAGGAATAAAAGTAGCTTCCGGAGAATCAATAAATTTGATTCAAGATGAAATACAAATTAGAGGTCATGCAATTCAAGTACGGCTGAATGCAGAAAACCCAGTCACTCTGTCCCCCTCTCCAGGGAAAATTTGGGAATGTCACTGGCCGGGTGGTCCTGGAGTTAGAATTGATACCCATGCATACACTGGATATGACATGCCAGCATCGTTTGATAGTTTACTGGCTAAATTGATAGTCTGGGCCCCAACTAGGGAAGAATCTATTTCTAAATTGAAGGCTTCTTTGAATGAGATTAAGTTGTTAGGTGTAGATACATTAATTCCATTACATCTAGCTATATTGTCTGAAGAAGATTTCCGTAAGAGAGATATTACTATACATTATCTCGAAGAACACCCAGACTTACTTTCAGGAGGCTAGATTTTGGAGATTGTAATTGTAGGCAGTATAGGTTATGATGACATTTCCACTCCTGAAGCAGAAGGTTCGGACCTACTAGGAGGAGCTGCCACATATGCAGGATTTTCAGCAGCTTTTCATAAATTTGAAGATATTTCAAATAATCCAAATATTGGAATAGTTAGTGCGGTCGGCAATGATTTTTCGACTTCTGATCAGTTGAAGTTAGAATCCGTTGGTCTCAATTTAGCAGGTGTCGAAATGAGGGATGGTAACACATTCCGTTGGTCTGGTAGATATCAAGGCTCTATGGAAGATGCTGAAACTATTTCTACAGATGTTAACGTATTAGAAAATTTCAATCCTAAGGTTCCTAATTCATGGAAGACTCCCGAAATTCTATTTTGTGCAAATACTCATCCGGCAACACAGGTTTCTGTTCTCGATCAATGTCCTAGTGCAGCCATCACAGCATTGGATAGTTTCATGTTGTGGATTAATACTGAAAAAATAAAATTATCAGAGGCATTACGTAAGGTGGATATAGCTATACTGAATGAAGAAGAAGTATGTGCGATTGCTAATGATGAGATACTTCCTCGAGCAATTAATTCGATACAATCCGGTTCTGCACTACATGGAGGGGAAAATGCAGGTCCGGGCCCTCGTTGTATTATTGTTAAGAGAGGGAGTGGAGGTGTCATTGGTAAGTTCCCATTTGGCTTAATTGCTTTACCTGCTTATCCAATCAGTAATGTGATTGATCCAACAGGTTGTGGCGATACGTTTGCAGGAGCATTTTTAGCAAATATTTCTGGTCGTGATGGCGCATTGAATGATATAGAAGTTATTCGTAACGCTTTAGTTCATGCAACAGTTACTGCCTCATTTACATTGGATGGCTTGGGTAGTTCGAGAATTTCTAAGTTGGAACGTGGGCAATATCATGCTAGGGTTGATAGATATAGAAGAATAGTTGGATTAACTTAGTTTAATCTCTTAATGCCTCTTAAATGTCCCTCATCGCTATTGTTTGATGTTCTACGCATCTGATTGAATCTCAGTAGTAGTTGTCCACTATTCAATTCCGTCGGGCTATGTTCCTCTCCTCTTGATACTCTATTCACAACTTTGTTTAATGCATCTTTTGCAGAAGATGGTTCAGTATTATTCATCCTATTGATTCTATTGCTAATGTCTGCCTGATGCTCTTGGTCACTTCTAATCCTTAGATGTTGTTTAGATTGAAATCTAGATGTTTCACTTGCTTGTATTCCATCTGGGTCCCCATATTCAGAAGAATAATCTAAATATCTTCGTTCATAGTTTCGATGTCTTGGAACTAATAATTTTTCAATTAATCCTACTTTCTTTTTCTTATTAGGTTGTTTTCTCAGAGATAATCTTCCATTTCCATAAGAGTTTGCAATCTTAGATAATCCTGGATAATCTCCAAGATCAGCAGGTGCAGGCAGAGAAGCAATCGCTTCCGCTTTCCTATACAGAGACTGTTGTGCTTTCGCTCTTTTTACTAGACCTGGTCTACATTCAGTTCTAACTGCTTCATCAGTAGGTTCAGGTAGAGCTCTTGTTTCAGAATAATCATTCATTGGACTACGAGTTAATCCATTTGCTGCTCTGATCATTTCAGCACTAGACATACTTCTCCTAGTTGTTATTTCTTGGTTATTATATTCTGAACCAAAAATTGAATTCGTATTTTTAGTTACATTATTCTGATTTGTAATGTAGTGTTCAGGTCCAGCAGATGTTGAAGGTGGAGAATAATTCACAGGTTCAGTGAATGATGATTTTGCAGGTTCAGCATCAAAAAGACCTCCTGCCCCAAATCCAAAGATATCTGTTTCCATTGTCTCAGTAACATCTTCTAACGCAGAATCTAATCGATTAACGGGTTTCTTTTCGTTATACCATTCAGGTTCATTTCTACCCCAAGCTTGCTCATATGCGGAAGTTGTTTGTATTTCATTGAACGTTTTCTCAGGAACTATAGTTTCTTCATATTGACTTCCAATAATAGAATCTTGTTCATCAAATAAATTAAAATTTATAGTTTCATAATTATCATTGGGTAGGCTGACAAAACTTTCAACAGTTTGGATTTCTTTATCGACTTCAGGAGCTAAATTATCCAAATCTGGCGCACTTAGCAGAGCTTTGGGACTAATATTCTCTCTCTTTTCGAATCTAAATTCTCTTTCCATGCTATTTTTTGCATCTCTAACAGATTGACCGTTACTTACTTTCTCAATCATCATGTGAACTTTTAGTAATACTTCTTGATCATTCAATCTGGATTGAATTATATGCCTATCTCCAATGTTTGTTTCAATTACTAATGCTGGAGATTTGAAAATAAAATGAGATAAAACTGAAAGTCCACCTAATAGAGAAACAGCATATCCTAGAGGTGGTATCAGGATTGTTGCACCTAGGTAGAATGCTGCAGAACCCCAAATTATTATTCCGCCAGGCACTGCAGGAATGTCTATACTTCTTGTTCTAGATATGGATGCTAGATCTAATTTTATTCCTTTTCTAACATCATTTGAAATTACTAACTGACGTTGGGTAATCTCAATCCTGAATTTACCCCCTACCCCAACCAAAGAGAGGTTGCCGAACGTTGCCGACTCTCCCTCTTCCGGTCGGGCGTTACGCCCGAACGTGTGCATCCAGCACGCGAGTTACTCTTTAACGATATAATAACTCGGTTCGTTGAGTATAAATTCGTTTAACTTATCGAGGTTTTTTTCATATGCCGTTCTACTGTAAAACTGTAGTCCCAATAATCCTCATGGGAGTCGCATCTAGTTGAGTAATGATTATTTTCGGTGAATTGTTTTTCCTTGTCCAAAGAGGAATATCCCAATCGACAGTTACATTTTCTTGGTCAATGATTTTGATTCTACCGACAACAAATTGCATATCTACAGCTGCATGAATTACATCTCCTACTTGTAAAATTCTTTTTTGGAATGGTGCTTTATCGATAGCAATAGTTGATGACAAATTTTTTACCAATACATTTGATTCTGCATGAACAATCATGCAACCTCTATGTAGGGCTTCTTCTCTCAAATTTCTTATTGCCAATCCTACTCTATCTCCTGAAATAGCATTTTCAACATCGTCATCCATTACTTGTAAACTTCGAACTATACCATTTTCATCTGCTGGAAGAACTTGAATCGTATCATGTTTTGACACAATACCAGATTGTACATAACCTATCGCTACCAAACCTACTCCTTTCACATTAAAGAATTGGTCAACTGGAAGGATTAAAGATGAATCATCAGTTTCCTTTCTCTCCATTAGAGAAAATAGATCTTCACGAATAATGTGTTCATCTGGTACTTGCTCATATAACTTCCAATTTTCCAATCCTGATTGCTCAAGAATTATCCTCACTTGTTCTGGATCTATCCAATCTCCATCTTGAGAATTGATTATTACTAAGCCATTATTGATACCAGCACAACCGAATGAGACACAAATTTCTCCGGTAGCAGAATCTATCTTTGAAATTTCAATTATTCCTGCTTTAGCAACATTCAATACGGACAGTAAAGGCCTGATCTTTTCCGGGTGTTTAAGCGGCCTTAATAATGAAATAATCTTGATTTCACCATCTCTTTCTTCTTTGTAAACATAAGACTCAATATCTCTAACATCTCCTTTTTTAGCAATTTTTTTTGCTAAGGATTCAGAACCGATAAAAGCTACATTGAGTACAGCCATATTTGTCCGAGTAGTCCCCCCTTGTTGAAAGGAACGGTGGTAGAATTGACAAATTGACTATCTCATTGCATCTCTAGCTTTTTGAGCAGCTTCCCACATTTCAATTTCATCGTCTGTTTCAGGTTTGAATTGAGGTATGTTAATTGCTTTCATGTCTCTATCTATAGCCACCATAAAGAAAAATCCTGAACATATCTCTTCTCCTACCCACTCAGATCTTGACAATCTACATGAAATGACATGTATACCGGCAGTTCTAGGAGAAGTCCAAACTACTCTTGCAGTGGTTCTAATAACGTCTCCTTGATATGCTGGTCTTCTAAACTTTAGAGCGTCGACAGAAATTGTAACAAAGTTCCTATGGGCAAATTTGGATGCAGCCATTCCCGCTGCAGTATCCATTATTGACATCAACCTTCCTCCAAATAATGTATCTAGTGCATTTGTGTCTCCTGGAAATACTTCATTTAGCTGAATAACCGGGTCTGTTGAATAGGCCTCGTTCATGTCTATCACCCCCTCTCAAATCCTCATCAAACTTGAACCCATCATATTATTTTGTCAATTTTGTGACATTTTTAGACCGTTGTATTCAATCCTAAGTACTGTTTCCGAGAGACATGGAATTGCCAGCTCTGGTATGGGATGAGTTTCACTTTCAGGACCCTGATGGTGGAAAAATTATCTTTTGGCCACATATTCCATGCATTAGAATGCCTGTTAAACTACGTTCACATTCTAATTTCGACGGTGTTGCTTTCTTGACTTCATCAATAGATATTCAATCTTGGATAATAGAAGAAAAACAGGAAAAGGAAAGCCCTGGGGTGCACAGAGATTCTGCAATTGCATCTGGGACTGTTTTAGGTCGTCTCATGACAGACTTAAATGAATTAGATGTTGATGGTCCAGTAATTCCGGATCCAGAGCAATTACGTTTACTTTTACATGCTAAAAATTCAAGGGGGGGGCTTCCAATTTATGCTATTGAACCTAATTTAGAAGACGAGAAATGGGTTGAATGGCAGATAGAAAGTGCTGATCAGCAGGTGACTTATTCAAATCTGATTTTGACATTAACTACAGGAAGAAGATGGAAAAAAATCAGAAAAAATGCCATAAAATCAGTCACAAGTTCCAAGTTTGTGAATGCTGATTTAGGGGCTGCTTCAGCATCTTGTCTAACTTGGTGGATAGAAGAACAAAGGGGTATATCAGACGAATTAAAGAAGCTTAGAGATGAAAGATTTGTTTCAAGATTGAGAGGTGCTCTAGAAAATCTTAGGAATAAAGAAAATTCTAACTCCGAAGAAACAACTTTGATGGTACCTATTCATCAAGCATGGTTACCCTCGATTAGGAAAGCGATTAGTTCATGTACGAATGTTGAGGAGATAACTCCGGAGGAATCCTAATGGATGAAAGTAAAATTAATCTTGACGTTGAGACACAGACCTTCCGTTTTACTCCATCTGAACCAATTGTTCATGAGGAAGCAGTGAGTATTGGTAATGGAATGAAGTCAGGAGATTTTGTTATAATTAATCATGAGAATCCTCATGCTACTCTCGTAATAGAACCGGAAGGCTCAGTATTAGTTCACGGTATTTCGAGAAGTGAAGTTGCACGTTTAGCGGTGCAAGAATTACTACTTACACTGGGAATGTCAGACGAATGGTTACTGGTAGAATCTGGGGAAATGATTATTCGTTTTTCTTTAGGTAGAGCAGTCTTAATGGATTTAGCAGCGGATCGTTTTTCACAGATAAATTTGGATACTAGGATTGGGGCATTGAGGATAGATGCTGAAAGGCATAAGTGTAGTATTTTATTATTCAACAACGGTCAAGGTATTGTTTTGAAGCAAACATCGAAAAGAATTGCAGAGATGGCAATTAGGTATTGGTCTTCTCAATTAGAAGATGAGGGCGCTTTGGCGTGAGATTATGTTTGTTAATGGCCATTGGAAAGGGCCAATCTTAGATCAACACATTCATTTAGATCGAAACAATAGGTATCTCGATGCTATTTCAGAGTTCATAAACTCAGGTGGGACTGGAATAAATTTAGTCCATAAACCAGATTTCACGAATCTACCACGAAATATTACAGAGTACAAACTTGCATATGAAAATACTCTTGAAATGGCTCAAGAGATCAGAGAAAAGTTTGGAATCGAGGTTTCGGTTATTTTGGGACCTCATCCTGTTTCTTGGGAAAAACAAATTCATGATATTGGTATACAGAATTCAACAATTTTACACCTACAGGCCGTTAAACTAGCTATTGAATATATTTCCTCAGGACATGCGGTTTGTCTCGGTGAAGTAGGTAGACCACATTATCCAGTAGACTCCGAAGTATGGAAATCTGCCAATGAGATGTTATTAGAAATAATGAAATTAGCAGCAGAAGCAAAGATTAGCATACAACTTCACGTTGAAGATAATGGTGAAGAAACATATTCTGATTTAGCCAAATTATGTGATGAAGCAAATCTACCAAGACATTTAGCAATCAGACATTATGCTCCGGCTAATATTAGTACAGAATTTACCCATGGTCTTAGTGTTACGGTTAGTGTAGGGAAAGGTAGCATTGAGGAAATAATTGAGACTTTACCAAATTGTAAATCTTATTGGGGTATGGAGACAGATTTTCTCGACGATATGAATCGTCCTGGAGCGGTACTTGGACCCAAAACAATTCCAAAACGGACTCATCAATTAGCTGAAAAATTAGCTTCTTCTGGCTATTCCGAAATTCAGATTAATGAAATAATCAATAATATCCATTCAAATTGGCCAAAGATTATTTATTCCTGAAAAGGAGACTTCAATTTTGGAGTGAAAGTCATAAATCCTCCTAGAACAAATAAAATTATACATAGGGCGAAAAAATAAAATTCTCCTATTGGAACACTCTTTCCAAATACTTCCTGAAATCCAATTCTTAGTAAAGGTCCATTTATGGGTAAAAATAGAATCATTAGGAGAATTCCCACTCTTTGACGTACAAGCATAAACATCGGATATGGTATTGACATTTGAACGGATGTAACCGAATTAGTTTAGAAAGGTCGTATCCTCCGAGGGTTTACGCGCCTGTAGTGAAGGGGTTATCACCTGAGGTTTCCAACCTCATGTCCCGGGTTCAAATCCCGGCGGGCGCACCAAATCGAAGTCTGCAAGTGAAGCATTCAAACACTATTGATTCTCCCGCAGAATATGTCGAAAGCCACTAGCCCGACTTCAGCAGAAGATATCATAGTATCTTCGATTAGTAAAGATGCTTCAGACCTTGTTGAAGAGAGGCAAATTGTAGGTAGGAAAATCTGGAGAATTTTGCCCTATGTAACTAGATATTGGGAGAGGGCTTTAGGAGGCTTATTGGCAAATATTGGTGCAAGAATTTTTGATTTGATTCCATTTATAGCAATTGGAATGGCTGCAGATTATTATAATCCTGATAATTCTCAGTTTACAAACTCAAATATTGAAAAAATTGTAACTCTTGATTCGATACCGAATTTAGGACCAATTGATTCTACAGAACTAGGTTTTGGATTGCTGATTTTCTCATCATTTCTTTTCCTCGCAATTTTCCAAGGTCTCAGTAACCAACTTTGGCAATCAATAGCCTACAAAGCTCAACACGATATTAGAATGGATGCAACTAAGTCACTAATGGACATGGAAGCTTCATACTTTGAAACTAGACAAACTGGGAATTTGATGTCAGTTTTGTCTGCTGATGTTGCTCAGTTAGAAGATATAATCTCAGATTCCACTACTAGCATCATCAGAATAATTACAACTCTCAGTACTGCATTTTTTATTCTATTTTGGATGTCTCCGACACTTTGTATGATTCTCTTTGGTCCTTTGTTTATGATTGTCCCAATGGTAATTTGGTTCTCTACAAGAGTTCAGAGAAAGTATCGTCAACAACGAGAAAGTACCGGTGGTATAGTTGCAATATTGGAAAACGTGTTATCTGGAATCACTGTAGTTCAGGCCTATAACGCGAGTGATTTTGAGAGAGTTAGAATTGAGGGCCAAAGTGGAAATTACAGAGATCAAGCAATTCAAGCGGCTTTCATTAGGAATCGTTTCATACCAGGATTTCATATCGTAGCAGGAATCTCATTCGGTCTTTTAGTTTCGGCGGGAGGATGGCTTATGAATTCAGGTCAAATTAGCGTGGGTCAATTTGTAACATTCCTGTTGATTTCTACTAGAATGACCATGCCGCTATGGATTTTAGGAATGTTACTGAATCAACTACAGAAAGGTGAAGCAGCATCACGTCGTGTATTTGCTGTAATTGATCTTGAGCCTTCAATTTATGATAAAGAAGATGCATTACCACTGGAAGAACCAATTAGAAGTATTTCTTTTGAAGATGTTTCATTCTCTTATCCCTCTTCAGAGTCAAATGTACTGAATAATATAAATTTCGAGGTTTCATCTGGAGAATTCCTAGGTGTGATGGGACATACAGGAGCGGGAAAGAGTACAATTCTGAAATTAATTGAGAAGTTCTATGAACCGCAAAATGGAAAAGTTTTGATTAACGGAAACGATATTAATGACTATTCAATAAAATCTGTTAGGTCAAAAATAGGTTTCGTTTCACAGGATCCGTTTCTTTTTTATGGTACTATAAAGCAAAATGTTTCATATGCTAGAGAAGCCACTGATGAGGAAATCTTCAATGCTCTCGAAATGGCAGGAGCTTCAGAATTTATTTCACAATTAGCTAATGGATTGGATACGATGGTAGGAGATAGGGGAGTTATGTTATCTGGTGGACAAAGAGCTAGAATTAGTCTCGCAAGGGCCCTGTTAAATGATCCTGATTTACTAATTTTGGATGAGGCCAGCGCGGCATTGGATGCTGAAACAGAGAAGAGAATACAACAGTCACTTTTCGGTGGAACTAATGGGGCTAAGAAGAGGCTTACTATTGCAGTTGCCCATAGACTTGCTACAATTAGAAATGCTGATGAAATTATTTCAATGGTTGACGGTGCAATTGTGGAAAGAGGGAAGCATGAGGAATTACTCAGTAATGAGAGCGTCTATGCATCTCAATGGTCTATACAAACGGGAGAAATAGAACCCTAGGCGGGATTTTTTTGAATATTGAATGGATATCAGTTAGTCCTGGTAAAGTGTTTATTGGCTCAGATAATCGTTCGATACTTTTCGGTGGAGTTGGGCCTAGGCACGAGGTAAAAATTGACTATGATTACGAAATTTCATATTTACCTATTGATATTGAAGTTGCTCAAGAAATCATCCAGAGTGAAGATTGTTTCATTGCCTCAGAATCAGAATGGACACTTGCAATGGAGAATAAATTAATTTCAGGAGAAAATGAGGTAGAAGAATTATCTGATAAAATTCGCGGCTCATATTGGTCAAAATATTGTGATGGAAGACCGTTTATCGAAGAAAATTGGATCATGAAAGTTTGTCGCACTTGGAAATCAGGAAAACCCTCAATTTCATTGATTCCAAGAGATGAAAGTTGTAATTATTTACGTTTAGTAAGAAGAAATAATAAAGATAATTTTAATTCCTCAGCACCAAAATTACCAGATTCATCAAACAAATCAAGAGTTTTATTCGAGGAATTGTTGATATCGTTACTTTTTGGAATCATTCCTTCTTTTATCTGGGCTCATTTCAACGCCAGTCCTGGTTATATCTCTGAAGGTTGGCTAAACTTAGTATTTGGTGGTTTATTCATCGGAGTCATTAGTGCCACATTCTGGAGGCCCAAAACTAAATCTTGGAGAGTCGGGGAAAATTGTGGCAAGATGAAGATAATTTAACGAGACCGATCATCAATCTGAAGTCCTGATTTTCCTCTTAAGATTCTCATCCATCCAGTAAGAACTCCCATTCCATAATTCCAATGTAAAGTAAATGTAGCAATTGATGATAGGAATATGGTTTTCTTTGTTTTACTAGGAGAATTTCCTTTCCATGAACCAAACCATGCTAATAAATTGTAAATTACGATTAGTGTTGGTAGTGTGTGTACTCCCAATCTAGGTAGACCCATTGGAACAGTACTTAATCTGATATCCCAAAATTCAGGCCAAGCTAATCCTCCATTTGCTAAACCCCAGAAAAAGAATATGAAAGCTGAGATAACTATAGGTGGAAATAAAGCAACTGCGGTATGTGTTGGAGCTCTCAGTTCAGGGTACTGATGACTGGCTAAGGTTCTCACTAGTCCATAATTCCTAATTTGCTTCTTGACTCTAGATAAATCTCTTCTCCTATGCCACATTACTGCAGTTCTATCAGTCCATAATTTCTTTCCAGTCATTCTTATTCTGTGGTCGAGCATCACATCTTCGGCCCCAATAGCGCCTTCATCAAAACCCTCTACCTCTTCTAGAACTGAGCGCCTGTATGCACAGTTTACTCCTGGTAGTTGACTGACTTCATCTAGATCACTTTTTCCCACCTTACCGTAATTAGTTCCGGCAGTAAATATTGTGCTACAAAAGGCGACATCAATGACTTGTTGCCACATTGTAGATTCATTTACAGGAGCAAAATTAGGCCCCCCTACTCCGCTGACTTCCTCATTGTCAAACCATGAAACTAATTTTTTAACCCAATCTTCTGGAACAATAACATCATCATCAGTGAACAGTATTAATTCCGAACTTGTAGAGTTGATTGCTATATTGCATGCGTCTGCCCTAGTTCTCGAACCTTCATCGTCAATGAATCGAATATTGTGTAGTTCGCAAATTTCTCTGCCAGGGTCATTTGTAGGCCCTACAACAACAACTTCCATTTCCCCTGAATAACTCTGTTTTTTCAGTCCCTGAAGAACAATATCTAGCTCTTCATGATTCCTAACGCTAGGAATTATCACGGATACTGAGGGGTTGCTCACGGGCTATCGTAAGCGACTACACTTTCAATAACATCGATGACCAATCATGGATCATTAGTTACTCTTGGTGCTAGGAAGTATACCCAACTTGCACCTCCGTCGTTACTATTCCAAGTAAGTCTAAGTGGATATTTATCTTGGAATTCTAAAGTTACAGAATCTGTTAATCCACTGGCTAACTTCCTAGTAAGAGGATCTAAAAATTGTAGAGAATATGTTGATTGTGTAGGATTTGGAGCGACCAGTTCACTAAGCTCTCCAGCATCAAATCTTACATTAACAGATTCTCCCGCTTCAACGGTTACTGAGACACTCATTTGATTGGAATCTAAACTTAGGTCTACTAGTTCTCCTACAAATTTTGCAGCTCTCAATGCATTCGAGAGTTTCGCAGCATCTATTGTTGCCCTACTATCAAATGATAGTTGAGGCATTTTTGGTTCATTCATTGTGCCTGTATCTAATCCTCTGAGAATCCTGTGGACTGCTCCTACTCTGACATTAATTGCCCCTATTGCCTGGTCATAATCTAATTCTACTAAGTCAGATGGTCCTGCAAGACTCAATAAATCTCTCAATTTTGCTAGCTCTAGACCTATTTCTACTGGTTCAACTTCATATGTCTCGAAGCAAGCATCTCCAATTGTTGCTGATAGTAAGGCAACATGAGAACCATCAACTACATTGATGTGTAGACCATTCTCTTTCCATACTAATTTTGCTTCTTCTGTAAGTACAGAAAGCAGATCTACTATTTCTTTCATTAATTGCGTATTTGCTGTGACTCTCAACATCATGCCACCCCTTTCCTACTATACCCTAGACTGCGGGTTATTCATGCTTATGTTTGAGCGTTTAGTTATTTAGTAGACAAAAGTCGCTATTTTTAGTCAATTATTGATATTCTCTAAACTTATGTCCACAACTTTCACATGTACAAATTTTTGTCTCGGGTTCGTCAGAGGATCTTGTTTGCATCAGAACTACAAATATTCTATCAGCATCACATTTTGGGCATAGATAATCACCCACCCATAGAGTACCTTGAGCAACTGTTTCCGGAACAACTTCATTCAAATGTTTTAGAGATGATGTCTCACTTGAAGTTGCGGCTTTAGATAAATCAATAGTTTCTCCAGTCATAGGATCTGTGAATTCAGCACCTTTACCATCTTTCCCTGCTAAAGGTCCCTCATACCCACAGGTATAATTTGTACATCTGATATTTCCATTACCTTCCATAAAACCTAACGTACCACACTCAGGACAAAACATGACTCACACCATCGGTTGTTTCTAACCAACCGAATAGTGGTAATTCACCATCTTATTGAACATTACTAATACATGGACTCTTAATTATTAAAATCAAGATAATAAAGAAAATCCTAATTTGTATCCTAACCAAGCAAAACCAATGCTTCCAAAGATGGTTATCGTTATGTAAATTACAGTTTTTGATAACTCATCTTCTGAAAGAGTTACAGTGTCCATTGCAAATGCAGACATTGTCGTGAAAGCACCCAAAACTCCAGTTCCAAATAATAAAACATAGTTTTGATTAATAATTACATCTGCTGCAACTGCGCCAAACATTATTCCCAGTAGCATTGAACCAACCAAGTTTACAGAAATTGTTCCATAAGGAATATGATTAGAAGGAATAATTTCGGTTGCTAGATATCTTAACATTGAACCTATAGCACCACCTAGACCTACTAATAAAACCAGCCGGACATCCATGAACTGGCTACAACGTATCAGTTTTCATGCCTTCGCAATAATCGTGAGATTGAAGCATGAAGTCCATGTCGAGAGGTCGTGCGCGTCATCTACGATTGGAGATTAGCTAGGGTCGTTAACGACGATAATGAAATTCTTGATGAGTTATATTGGAGCCGAATTTCAACAAAAAGCCTTGTTAATAGATTATCTGATTTACAATCAGGAAGGCTTACTCCTGAAGCCAGGTCTCTCAAAGATAGATTTCCTGATGCTGTTAATGATCCATTAGGGGTATTATCTTCTAATGACTGGCCTGAATTATCAGATGAGGAAACGAAGCAATTCATCGAAGCATCAACTAGATTAGCAAAAAGAGGAGTCGCAGAGTCTTCTGGAGATATTGATAGAAGGATGGATATGTTAGTATCTGCAAATAATGAATTAAGATCTTCTTGGAATACTTTAGAAGCCAGATGTATTGAATGGACAGGACTATTCTTATCTGAATTAAATTTAGATGAGCAGAGAAAGAAAATACCAGAGATAGTTTCTAAATCCAAATCAATTAATCAAGTAGCAGAAGAATTCAATGTTCCTAAGCCTGAACACCAACCGTCGATTGAAGAGTGGAATTCTATTCATAACCAAGCTAAAATGGTTGTTGATTTGTCAGCTCAAATATCTAAATCGGAAGAGAGTATCAGAGTATTAGCTAATGATTACTTACCAAACTTATCAGCATTAATTGGTCCAATTAGTGCAGCCAAATTAGTTGTCATAGCGGGTGGTCGAGAGCGTTTAGCAAGAATGCCTTCTGGAAGTTTACAGGTATTGGGTGCTAGTGCTGCAATGTCAGCACATAGAAAAGGAGCTCCTCCACCTAAACATGGGGCTATTCTATTTTCGATGCCTGCAATTAGTCGTAGTCCACGTTGGGTTAGGGGTAAGGTTGCTCGATTCTTGGCGGGTAAAGCAAGTATAGCAGTTAGAATAGATCATTTCAATGGTCAGAAATTGACGGAAGAACAAATTTCAGAGATTCACAAAGAAGCAGAATCAATCAAGAATAAATTCCCTAAACCTCCTAAGAGGAAGTGAATTAATGTCTAGAAGAAAACCAATTCAACTTTCCTGGGGAGTTAGAAAAGAAGGCCGCTCACTTTGGACTAGAAATGCAGTAAAGGGTGTTTCAGTTAGAGATGAAAGAAGGAAAAAAGATAGCCGTATAGAATGGCGTCAGTGGGACCCAAGAAAATCCAAAGTCGCCGCATGTTTATTGAAAACTAAGTTAGATCCGGCTGAACTTATACCCGTGCCTGGTTCTACTTGTTTGTATTTAGGTGCCTCATCAGGAACAACAGTTAGTCACATTCACGATAATGTCTGTGGCTCTGGGAACCACCATAATGGCCAAATTATTTCGGTAGAAATTTCACCTAGAATGATGAGGAATTTGAGTAAACTTTCCGAATCTAGACCAGGACTAATTCCAGTGTTGGGTGATGGTAGAAATCCATTTGTGATATCTCCATATCTTACAGATAAAGTAGACTGGATTCATCAAGACATTAGTGTTGCAGAACAAACAAAGTCATTTCTTAAAATTTCAGACATTTTTTTGAAATCTGAGGGGATTGGAATTTTGTCTCTCAAAGCAGCTAGCGAGAGGTGGATAGAGGGTGGAGATGATTCTCGATTCAAAGAAGCAGAAGAATTAATCAATCAAAATAAGAATCTAAAACTTCTAGAAATTATTGATATCTCCCATTTTGAAAGCCAGCATAGAATATTCGTTATCAAGAGGTTAGATGATAATTAGGCACCTGCTAATAGCCCAACTCCGCCTATTAATACAACGAAAAAGACCCAAGCTATTATTCCAAGTATGGTTAATGCAATCATTACCCAGCCCATAATTTGAGCAGCTCTTGCCAAACCATGATCTGGATGCCCAGGTTGATTTGACGTTATCTGTAATGCACCATTAGCAATGATTACTGCTGGAATAGCGCTACAAATACCACACATGAAATATGACACTGCTGCTAGAATCATGGCCATTACTGCATTGGTTTCAGTGTATTGTCCGACCATTGAATTTCCTTGTACCTGTACAGAACTAACTGCATTTTTTGTTGGATTCGCCCATGGAATCTCATTCTCACTTTCAGACCAAGGAATTTCTTCTTCATCATTACTCATAAACATTCGAATAGAGATTGTTATATCAATTATTCTCAAAATATTACTGAAATATTAACACAGACAATATAATGTAATTACTTTCAATGGTTGATTCATGCCGGAGATGCCTGAGGTTGAAACGGTACGTAGAGGATTAGTCC
>Ga0255770_10000026_pt1 | contig 137301 bp, 125 predicted proteins | sample 071ome_22_FD_179968 | JGI IMG/M metagenome (GOLD analysis project Ga0255770, IMG submission 179968) | Coastal salt marsh microbial communities from the Groves Creek Marsh, Skidaway Island, Georgia - 071404AT metaG (version 2) | ecosystem: Environmental > Aquatic > Marine > Intertidal zone >...
CGCAGGAGGCGCTGGTGGCATCTCTGGAGGTGCAGGTGGCATCTCTGGAGGAGCAGGTGGCATGTCTGGAGGCGCAGGTGGCATCTCTGGAGGAGCAGGTGGCATCTCTGGAGGCGCAGGTGGCATCTCTGGAGGTGCAGGTGGCATCTCTGGAGGCGCAGGTGGCATCTCTGGAGGAGCAGGTGGCATTCCTGGTGGAGCAGGTGGCATTCCTGGTGGAGCAGGTGGCATCTCTGGAGGCGCAGGTGGCATCTCTGGAGGCACTGGTGGCACCTCTGGAGGCGCAGGTGGCATTCCTGGTGGAGCTGGTGGCATACCCGGCGGAGCAGGTGGCATTCCCGGTGGAGCTGGTGGCATACCCGGAGGAGCAGGTGGCATACCAGGCGGAGCTGGTGGCATTCCTGGTGGAGCTGGTGGCATTCCTGGTGGAGCTGGTGGCATTCCTGGTGGCAGTGGCGGAGTGGTTTGTTCTTCTTCGGTCATTTTTGTTCCTCCCTAATGGTATGACGGCGTCTTGCCATCGATGCACAGCGTATAACCATTTTGAGTAATTAATCATCCAAAAATTTCCATTTTTACAATAACGGTAGGTTGATGAGGGAATTAGGATGCCCACAATCATGGTCGGTTTGGATTCATCATCACCTCCTGTTATTTTTGTTGTAGGAACTGCAGGTGCCGGAAAGTCATCATTAGTTACATCATTTCAAAGATGGAGTAGATTTATTGAAACAGAAGTAATTGCTGTTAACCTAGATCCAGGGGCGGAAAGGGTTCATTATGACGCAGAGTTTGATGTTAGAGATTTGATATCCCTTACCGAAGTAATGAACGAGTATGATTTAGGTCCAAATGGCGCACAGATATTAGCTGCGGACTTAGTTGCTGCACAAGCAATGGAAGTAGCTGACCAACTTCATTCACTGTCGGGAGAATTAATGGTTGTAGACACACCCGGGCAAGTTGAATTGTTCGCATTTAGAGAAGCATCCTCACACTTAATTGAGGTATTAGGTCAGGAACAGGCTGCAATCATATACTTATTCGACCCAATGCTATCGAGGAGTCCATCCGGATTTGTTTCACAAATGTTACTCTCAAGTATTGTTGAATTTAGGTTAGGACTACCGACAAAAAATTTCCTGTCAAAAGCAGATTTACTTGAAGAGGAAGAACTAGAGAAAATTTTGGAGTGGTCTGAAAGATTAGAAATCCTGGAACTCGCATTGTATGATGAGGCCGGTGGGCAAAGAACTGAATTCGCAATTAACCAACTGAGGATGATGCAACAATTCTCGCAAACCCCAGGACTTACGCCTCTATCAAGCGAAACTGAGGATGGAATGGCAGATGTAATGACATTCGCCCAAGCACTGTTTGGTGGAATGAGTGATGCCAGGGATGGATTTGCACAAGACATTGAACATGAGAGAAATTGATGCGATTTAACTTTGAACTGTCCACATTTCCATATAACTATGGCAGAGCACTTATTGGCTATTGATGACGTTGCAGAAGACTTTGAATCTATTCTAAGGTGGGCTATAGAATTCAAACGGATGTGGAAGGCTGGCGATGAAATCGCATTGAATTTCACACCACTAGCAGATTTAGCGGTTGGTTCAATTTACGAAAAACCTAGCACTAGGACTCGAGTATCTTTCGAAGTTGGAATTTCAAGACTCGGAGGCTACCCTCTAACGCTTTTGAAAAATGATATCCAATTAGGTAAATCAGAATCGATTGGAGACACTGCTAGTGTCTTATCAAGATTCTTGGGTGCGATTACATACAGATGTTTTGGCCACGAAGATGTTGCAGAGTTGGCTGCAAATTCTGACGTCCCTGTTCTTAATGCGCTATCAGCAAAACATCACCCGTGTCAAGCAGCGGCAGACCTCATGACAGTCTTAGAGCACTTTCCAGATACTGAAGACCTATGTGTAAGCTGGGTAGGAGATGGAAATAACGTTCTCCATGACCTAATGCTTGCGTGTGGAATGCTGGGAATTGATTTCACATATGCCATTCCTAAAGGATATGAACCCGCAGAAGATGTTGTTCAGAGAGCTAATGATTTCGCAACCGAAAATGGAAGCCGAATGGAAGAATTTAATGATCCAGTAAAAGCAGTCAAGGGTTCAAACGTGATTTACACAGATGTTTTCGTTTCTATGGGAGAGGAGGACATGAAGGATAAAATGAATGATTTTGAGGGCTTCCAAGTAAACATGGACTTAGTTTCGAATGCAGATGAGAATTGGGCCTTCATGCACTGCCTACCGGCACACAGAGGAGAAGAAGTCACGGATGATGTAATGGACCACAAGAACAGTATTGTGTTTGACCAAGCGGAAAACCGAATGTGGGCTCAAATGAGTTTGTTGTCGTATTTTGTTGACAATGGAGCATGGTCTGCTATGGGAGATCTGATGGGAATAGGTTACTAAGTCAAAGAATACTTACTTGCAGTGCGAATGCGATTAAACCGAGCAACATCCCAACTCTAATTTTCTGTTGAGCAACGTAATCTTCTCCCCTAAACAAGGGGCCATTTAAGGAGAACATAATGAAAATGGCCGGACCGTGAAAAAGAATTTGATGATATTCGAATGGGCCATATAAATGAGCAAACCCAAGTGTAACCATTGATAATAAAACAAAAACGTATGCTACCGCTCTAGCGTTGTCCAAACCAATCCGCATAGGAAGAGTGTCTCTTCCTTCATCGGTTTCCATATCCTCACAATCTTTTACAATCTCACGAGCAAGATTTGCAAAGAAAGCGACTACTGAAGCGTAAATTACTATTGGTGTATTAACTTCAGAAACAGAAGCTGCTCCGAACAGTATTACTGCTCCAACCATTGATGAGATCGCTATGTTCCCAATAAATCCTGAATTTTTGGTTTTAGGACCTGAATCATATGTCAACATGAGAAGGGAGGCTGTCAGCCAAATGACGGAAACAGGGATAGGGTCATCTGCACTGTATGCGCCGACCGCCATCAATAGGAAACTTAAGAGTGCAAATCCATAAGCTGATTTCTTCGCAGATTCAACTGAAATTCGACCAGATGGTATGGGTTTGTGTGCTTTGTTGACTCTATCAATATCTACATCTGATACGTCATTTAGTGTATTCCCCGCAGCCATGAAACAAACTGCAGAAGTGGTCTGAAGGGCTACGAGGGCCACAGATTGGTTTGACCAATCTCCACTGAGGGCGAGATGAGCCCCGATTGGTACTGCAATTGTAGCCAGTACCACATTTTTTGGTCGAGAAAGCTCAACTACCTCGCGCCACATCAGACCTAGGGGGATGATAGAGGTAAATGGTCAGTTCGATGAAAGAGCCCAAATACAGACCCTTTCGCGGAAACCCGCCATTGTCACACCCTCAGTGACTCCTAATTTTTGAAATCTTGAATCTCTTGCTAGAACATTTCCGATCTGGTTCATTGTTGCACCCCATCTGAATCTACTGTTCACATGGTCAAGTATTTGTCCAGTATCAGATTCACCATTTTCCTCAAGAAAAACAACTATCTCATTTCGCAATCTACCAGTTCTGCCCATTAGGCTTCACCCCTGGCTCTCTTTTGGAGGTTGTTCCATGTGCTGGAAACTTCAATTGCAAGAGGTTTCCAATCCCATTCAACGTCACTCCAGACAATATGTGTTCTGAACTGGTTATTTGTTCGTGCGACTTCTTTGCTCGGAACAAAGTCCGAGAATCTCATTTTTTGTTGCATGAGTATCACTAAATTCGCCCAGTATATCAATGAAGGAAGTAGACAGTTGTGTGAAAGTAAAACTGATTATCTGTAATACTGAAAGCCTATTTTCACTTTCACGTTTTGTGAAAATGAACCCCTGCTAAACCCGGTCAGAATAAATACGGGTGACAATTGGGCATGATGTCGCTCGTGTAGTGTAGTGGCCCATCATGAAGGCCTCTCGAGCCTTCGACCCGGGTTCAAATCCCGGCACGAGCATCTTTCTATAGAACAATTACATTTTAGATTTGTAAAAATTTCAGGTTTTGACTAAATGGAAATACTCAACATTATAGAGTAGTATTCTGACCGTTGTACATGGTCAAAGTCGGTGATGATGCACCAGATTTCACATTAACTGGGACAAACAGAGAAACTTATTCCATATCAGATTACAAAGGAAAAAAAGTTGTCCTTGCGTTCTATCCAGCAGCATTCACAGGTGTGTGTACAAAAGAAATGTGTGTGTTTTCTGATTCACTGTCATCTTTAACAGATGCGAATGCCGTGGTTTTTGGTGTTTCAGTAGATGCACCATTTTCCAACAAAGCTTTTGCAGATAAATATGATATCCACTTCCAATTGCTTTCTGACGTACACAGAACCATGGTAGAAGATTATAGCATGGAGTTTGAGAATTTCGTTATTGACGGATATACTGCAGCAAATAGGGGAGTTGTTATCGTCGATGAAGATGGAAAGATCGGTTATGTGTGGATAGCTGAAAATTTAGGTTTAGAGCCAAATTATGAAGAGATAATCCAGTATTGTAATTCTTAGAATGAATACACCCAATCCTCATAATCGCTACTCGCCTCAACGGATTGGACTATTATCTGAGGAACATCATATGGATGTAAGTTTTTGATTACTTGGATTACTGAATCATTTTTCTTTATTGAAACTTTGATACGCAGAGACCATTCTTTTTCGTGTTCGATTTCACCTTGCCATTTGAAAGTTGATGAAACCTCATGTTGTTGAACGCATGCTGCACCAGCCTCAACAAGTGACTGAGCAAAGGATGTTATTTCGAATTCTCGCATTGAGAAAGGTAGCGATGTTGTTATGATGTTAATCATTGTACCACATCAAAATTCGTACTTGACACCTGTTAATTCTTCACTAAGTTCCCACAACTTTTTCGCAACCTTTTCATCCATTGCCTTTTCATTGATTTTGGATTTTCCGATTTTTCCCCAAGCATCCAGTGGGCCAGTTGGACCCCAGTAAACACAATCATTTGCTAAATTAGAAGTGGCCGCAAATAAGGTAGATTTTGCTCCGGTTTTTGCACTCATTGCGATGATGTTGAGGAATCGCCAAAAGATGGAATATCTCTGCAATTTTGTCCTTGAGTAACCCGGGTGTGAACCAAATGATTTGACATCTAGACCTGAAGATTTTAATTTTCGGTCAAACTCAATTGCAAACATTAGATTTGCTAGTTTACTTTGTCCGTACGCTGGCCATTTTTTGTATTTCCTTGATTTATAATTGAGGTCTTCCAAATTGATATCGCCCATATTGTGAGCAATACTCGAAACAGTTACTACTCTGCTTCCAGGAGTTCCTTTTAGCAGTGGAAACAATTTACCTGTAAGAGCAAAGTGACCTAAATGATTTGTTCCTATTTGCAATTCGAAACCGTCTTTGGTTTCAGATTTTGGAGGAATCATCACACCTGCATTGTTGACGAGAATATCCAAGTTTTTGTATTTCACAAGAATCTCATCAGTAAATCTTCCAACACTTTCTAACTCTGCCAAATCTAGCTCCATAACGTGGATCATCGTCCCTGGATGCTTTTTCAACAATTTTTCACGTGCGGCTTTGCCTTTCTCGATATTTCTACAAGCCATGATAACGATGGCATCTCTTGAAGCGAAGCCAGATGCCATGTGATAACCTATGCCACTGTTAGCACCGGTAACGATTACAACTTTCAAAGAAAGGTCATGCATCATACTAGGATTCCATTTCACAAGGCTGTTCAAGACCCAACTTGCCTTCAAAGTTATGCTTTTAGTAATCGGTTTTACCGTATACTGGGACAAATGGGGTCCCTCCACATTACGTCAAGGTCAAACTTATGCACTAAATCGATAGTCATCTGACAATGGGTCCAGAAAGCGAGTTTGTTTGGTTCCTAATTCTGGGTGGATGGGCAGGACTTATTGTCTTGGCAATCAAACCACTGCATGGCTATATGGTTTCCAAAGGAATGGAAAATATGGTAGCGGTATATTACAACAGAAAAGTAGCGCATATGGTATCTGGAGGAATTCCATTAATTATGGTCCCAATCGTATTCAGTGACCCGATTTGGCCGTTACTAGGAGGAATTCTTGGAGGAATTGGATTAGCAGCAACTCATCTAATGGATAGAAGACTTTGGTGGATGCAAACTGAACAAAACATGAATGATGCTACTTTTGCCTTCATGCTAGGGATTTCAGTATTTGCGCTATGGCACTACCTAAACGACCCATGGTTAGCGATTTTACCCGCATTATTCATGGCATATGGAGACGGTGTGACTGGAATTATCCGCAACAAATTATTTGCAAAAAGGACAAAAAGTGCTTGGGGTAATCTTGGGATGGCGATACTTTGCATACCTCTAGGTTACTTTATTGGGAAAAATAGTGACCCCTCAATTCCAATATGGGGTGCATTATCAGGAGCAATAGCATCATTTGTCGAGAGATACGAATTTGGACCGATCGACGATAACGTGCTGATAGTTATAGCCTCTTGCGCAGTAATTGCGATCGGGGTTTATGTCGGACCTCTAATTTAATTACTCAAATTTAGTCCAATCAGTAGTAGATCCTGTTAATCGATAGTATTTCTGGTCGTCATAATCTATCCATTCATAACCGTCTCCGGTGATTTTGGTTGCTGGTGTAGAAGCGACAGGTGTTGTTGTTTTTAAAGCTGGAACTTCTTTTGTGACCAACTCGGTTTGGTCAGTACTTTCGTGGACGAATGACAATCTTCTGTGTCCTGCGAATTCATATTCCAAATCAGCACGAAGGCGCTCGAGTCTGATTCCTTGATGAGGGCCTAACATACGCATCATCAGAGAATACTCCCACATGTGAGAAACTTGTTCTAGGTCTTCAATGGATTGCGCACTGCGTAGCATATCTTCATAGCGAGCGGTTCTAGCATTTCTTGTTGCAAATCCGAACCCAATCCAAGCAAATAGGGGAACACCACCGAAAATACCGATTATATCCCACGCACCCAGACCAATTGCTGTTCCTGGAATAACGATTTCAAACGAATCAACTGGCTGGCTAGCACTTGAAAATGGGTCTGTACCTTGCCTTGCCTCATCAGTATCTGTCCAACCGTCATTATCATCGTCAGTATCAGCATTATCGCCTTCACCATCGCCATCAAAGTCTGCCCATTCACGATAATCATCAGGAAATAAATCATCTTCGTCTGGAACTCCGTCATTATCTAAATCACCTGGACTTGCTAATTTAGGAAGCGGGTCTATAGAATCGTTATAACCATCGTTGTCAAAATCAAACAGGTATGGATCGGCATTATTTCCCGTGAGATTATCACCAAGGCCATCGCCATCCAAATCTTCCCATTGAGTTGAGTCATTTGGGAAGGCGTCAGGCAATCTTCCTATTGGATTATCACCATAACCGTCTCCATCTATATCTGCCCATTGAGTAGCATCAGTGGGGAAGGCATCAGGAGAAGTTCCGTTTGGATTATCTCCATAGCCGTCTCCGTCTATATCCCCCCACTGGGTAATATCGTCTGGGAATTTATCTGCGCCAATTCCCATCGGATTGTCTCCCATTCCATCTCTATCTCGGTCTTCGGTTTGAGTTGGGTCAAACGGGAATGCATCCGCATTGTTTCCTAAACCATCGCCATCCGTATCAAGCCACTCTTCGGGGTCGTTAGGGAAAGCATCAGCCCGGTTTCCGTTAGGATCATCACCGTAGCCATCACCATCTGTGTCAGCAGACTGGGTTCCATCGTCTGGAAATTCGTCATCTTCGTCAGCTACTCCGTCATGGTCGCTATCGCTCCACCTTGTTGGGTCGTTAGGGAATCTATCTGGAAGGTTTCCGTTTTGATTATCCCCGTAGCCGTCTCCATCGGTGTCGTTCCATTGTGTCGTATCCGAAGGGAAGAAATCGACTTGTGTAGCTGATTCACTGAGATTATCACCATATCCGTCTCCGTCCCTGTCATCGGTTTGGCTAGGATTGTCCGGGAAAGCATCATTCTTGTCGGAAACTCCATCTACATCTGAATCTAGACAGCCAAATCTATCAACATAGGATGTTCCTGGGGCATTTACACAATCATCTCCCGCAAATCCGTCAATTCGGTCACCGTATCCATCACCATCACTATCTTTCCACTGGCTTGAATCATTTTCAAAGGCGTCTTGGAAATCTGCCCACCCATCGTAATCCAAATCTGGACAGCCATAGGTATTATTGCGACTGGATGTGCCAAATACATAAGGACAATCATCTCCTTGGAAACCTGAGAGATTGTCACCGAATCCATCTTGGTCTGAATCATTTACTTGCGTGCTGTCTTGCGGGAATGCATCACCTGAATTAGAATAACCATCGAAATCTGAATCAAGGCAACCGAACATGTCATGATATGATGTCCCGGGAACAGAAGGGCAACTATCTGGTGAAATCCCCCCTGGGTTATCTCCGTATCCATCATTATCAAAATCAGACCACTGAGACGAAATTGATGGAAATGCATCAGTCAAATCACCAGTTCCATCCAAATCTGAATCTTTCCATATTGTTCCCCAGCCATTTGAAGTGATGAACGTCGCATTTTCATTTGTATTACATGCTAAAATAGTCGGCGCATTACTAACTGGAACATCGACTTCCCCTATTGTTAGATAGTCACCCGTTACTCCCACCTCTGAAGATTTGATTGAACAACTAGGCCTTACATATTGGCCAACGTAATTATTATCCGGGGTATATATTGTGCCACTGCTGGAAATCTGTATATTCCTATAACCTTGAGGGCCAAACAAAATCATGCCACCATGATTGATGTCTGTTAATATCTTCGCCATGCCAATACCAGTACCTCCACCTAAAGTAATCTGATTTGTACTTGAATAGTTAACAACCAAGTGCTTGGCGTAAGAATCTTCACAACCTCCAGTTGAAACTGATCTCGAAGTATAGAATAACGATAAATCGGACGAATCTTCATGAACTACGGCAAATAAAAGATAAGATCTATGGTAACTTGATGTTGGTGATGCCAACGAAATTTGCTTCGTTATTGTACTACCATTGTATATAGTTAACGATCCTCCCGATCCTCGCAAGCACTGGCTAGAACCCTGGTAACCATTTCCTGATACTACCGCAGTTAGGTTATTGTTTGGAGTCGCTAATCTATCAATAGGACCTTGGTTGAGCAGATTAAATCCTGTTTGATTTACGGCATATATTCCATCTTCACACATTAATTTCGTTGAATCTTGGTTCATTCTAGAGAAAGTTGTACAGGGGACTGAATCAATTTCAGATTTGGTTTTTACGTCATACAATATTGCGGAAGTCGAATTTACAAATATGAACTTTGTACCCTCAACCCCGTATACTGAGTTAATTGCTCCAGTCGTTTGACCCGTAGAATCGTTTACAATCTCATCTGCTGCAACTATATCAGCTGGTGGAAGAAATGAAAATACTAAGGATATAGCTACAACAATAAATTTAGTTTTTATTCTATCAGAAATTAAATCACCCCGGTAGGTTATTTCACTCCTATTGATACCACAGGTTTTATTCTATTAATAATTTCAATGTTTAATTTGATAATTGGTTAATCATATCTTCAATGGTTTCAGGATTTGCTTCCTTCTCTTTGTTTGAAACACAATTCCTTCCAAGGACGATACAACCCAGATAGGAAAACATCTGACGCATTGCCATGATTACGTGAGCTCCCCCGCCACCACTGTGTGTAGCAAGACCTACCTTCCTTCTGTTGAATAAAACTCGGAAATCCTGCCATTCTGTGCTCAGCCACGCTACAGCGTTGTTAAGAGTAGGGGGCATTGATCCATTGTATTCAGGTGCAACAATGACCCAAGAATCTGCTGAAGAAAGTGCAGATTTCAATTCAGCCATCCCTGGAACCACATCCAATTCCTTTGAACGTGAAACAGTAAACATTGGCATGTCTAATTCAACCAAATCGATGACATTTGCTTCGTGACCCATTTCTCTTGCTTTTTGGGCAAATAATTCTGCCAAATTCTTGTTGTTATCAGAAGTCGCAGTGAGCATCAATAGTTTCGCCATGACTTGACGCAACAGTTCTCAGTTCTCAAATGTGTCCATTCGCAATTATGAACAAAATAGTACAGTACAATTACCAAAAGTGGCCTAAGGTGTGCCATTCTATATTTTTTTGAACAAGGTAGAAACATAAGGTCTCTCTCCACCTTTTGGATTAATATGGACGTGTCTTTTACTATCCAATAATTCCCAGTCATTAGATAATAAATCGGCAAGCATTTGTTCGTCATATGTATGCAAATCTAATCCACAGCACATGTTTGCACCATCTCTTGAAAATGTTTCAATTACAGCATATCCTCCCCTCTGAATTGCCGAATTTAGGTTGTAAACATATGCATCTCTTTCACCTTTGTCCAGCAGAAAATGTAACACTGCGCGGTCGTGCCAGATTTCATATCCACTAAGTTGTAAATCATCTGTCAAATTTCCAATGATGTAGTTGATTTTACTGCCGTAATTTTCTTTCAAATTTTCAATAGCAACATCTGATATGTCTAAGGCAGTTACTTGATATTCTCTATCTAGTAAATCTTGCAACAGTGTCGTTGCGCCTGAACCAACATCAATGATTTTTTTTCCAATGCATTTTCCAATAAGCTCCAAGGACACTTTGTGGCTTGATTGAAACCACCCTAATTGAGTTGGATCTGCATCTTCATATGCCATGTTCCAATGTCTTTGGTCGCTTGGCATGAAACCCCTCATTCGAATGTGATGTCAACTTCCATATTATCGCTAACCGAATGACACACAGGACAATTGCATCCTTCTGTAATCAGCCAAGAGCGTTCTTCAATGGAGAGGTGATGTGGTAATGAAATATTAATATCTAATTTTCCTACTCTACGAGGATTGGATTCCATCGATTTCTCTACCGACCCTTTCATTCCAGTGACATCTAAATTTTTTGACTGAGCCCTGATTCCTACAATTGTCATAATACATGTAAGCATCGATGTTGCTAGAAGGTCTGTAGGCGAAAATGATTCTCCTTTCCCCATATTATCAACAGGTGCGTCAGTTATCAGTGTCTTACCGGATGGTTCATGCGTCGCAGTACATCGTAAATCACCGTCATAAGTCGCTTCAATTCTTACCATAATTATTCCTCCAAATTTATGTCATGTCCCATTCTTTCAGCCTTTGTCTGAAGATAATCAATATTATCCGAACCAACGCCAGCAATAAGAGGCATTCTTTCTACAACATTGATTCCATACTCCTGAAGTTGTTTTACTTTGTCTGGATTATTTGACAGTAGGCAGACATCGGTAACGCCTAAAGCATCCAACATAGTACTGGCGATTTGATAATTTCTGGCATCCCCTGGTAAGCCTAACATTAAGTTTGCATCAAGGGTATCGGCACCTTTGTCTTGTAAGTGATAGGCCTGAATCTTAGCATGTAGTCCGATTCCACGTCCTTCTTGGCGCAAGTAGAGAACAACTCCCCAACCTTTTGATGCAACAGCCTGTAAAGCGGTTTCTAGTTGTGGCCCGCAATCACATCTCAATGAACCAAATGCATCGCCTGTTAGGCATTCGGAATGAACTCGAACTAAAACCGGGTCTGGACCCTTCATATCACCCATTGTTAATGCTACATGGTCCATACCTGAATCTTCTTCAGTAAAAACTTGGATTTTGAACAGTCCATATGGAGTTGGAAGATGTGCTTCGCTTGGTATATTATCTAAAGTCATCCGCACACCTCGATTATGAATTTAATTTCCCCTGATACCTTTATGATATCAACTAATCTATGCCCTAAGCGATCTATCAAAATAGGTACATCATGAAGAGTCTCTGGGTCGTCTGCAAGTAACTCCAATACCTCGCCTTCATTCATTTTTTCCAATGATTTCCTAGCGTGTTGAACTGGAACTGGACAATAATGACCGAGCACATCTAGACGATGGGTCGGCTCCATAAGTAATCCGAAAAGACACGCACCTACAATGCTATCGCATGTGAGGGTTCATCAATGAGAGTGTAATTCAACAATCATGGCCGAGTCAAACCAGCCACTTGAGGAAGTGGTCGATGACATGTCATGGTCTGAAGTCGCTGAGTTGGCAAGAGGTTATTTGCGAATTCCAATAGCTCTATTATTAGTCGAAGTCTTTTACTGGTTCATAACTCAACCAACCAATACCCTCGGATTAATTCAAGAACTTGAGGCATGGATTTGGTTTGAACTAACTAACCTAATTTATGGACCAGGAAGCGCAATCCTATCGGATTACAATGGCTGGACGACCATGGTAACTCTAAAGCACCCAGACTTTTGGGGGAATAGTGTCTATCTTTACGTATCAGACGAGTGTGCTGGTGTCCATGAAATGATTTTTATCACCGTTCTAATTATGATGAGCACTGGAGTCCCTCAAAGACTCAGAATTAAGAGTGCAGCAATAGCTTGTGGAATAGTTTTCATTTTGAACATAATTCGGTTAGTTGTTCTTTATCCAATGGCTGTATCTGGTTGTGCTGAAAACCCAAACCTGTTAAATTGTGAACAACCAATGCATGATTTTCACGCTTTTGTATATCAATGGGGATTTTTGCTAATTTTGGTTTTGATGTGGCTAATCTGGTTTAAGTGGGTCAATGCTGGCGACTTAATCAGAAAAGAAAATGAAGCAGGGAAGGGGAAATGGCAGTTTATCTACAGGAAAAATTGGGATGTAATTCAGAAGTCCATATTAGCATTATCAGTACTATTGATAATTAGTTCAGCCGGAAGCGTACTGCTGGATGAAAAGGCTATGATTGCAAAAGAAAATGTTGATTTTTGTAATTTTACAGATAGCGTAACTGGAGCATGTGGTGAAGCAAGAGACACTTGGGCTCAAGAGATCCAAGCAGCATGGTCGATGGCGACTTTAGGGTTGATTGGTATTGCCACAACTGTGGTAAAGGTCGAGATTCCAAATCCCAAAGAAGAGGAATAGATTACTCGATAAGGTCCGTCTCCATTCCTTTTGACTTGAGGAACCTCATTGCCAAAGAAGAGAACTTGTTGTGAATCTCAACGGATTTTGATTTACCGTTTGAAAGGATATCCCCAACTGCTAACTCTGAACAATTGATTCCTGAAATAATGAAGTTTGATAATTCAACTATCGATAATTCTGTTTCAATTCCGATTTTGACCATCCCATAAACATCTGAATATTCGGCTAAATCTTCTTGCTTAGTGACGGGATCCTTTTCAACACCATCAGGTAGGTCAGGCGCTCCTGTTTCATGGACATCTAATGAGTATGTAGCAATTATTTTGCTTAATTGTGGAATGTCATCCCTGCTCACTAGGGACCAGGCTTCTCCTTTCCTACCAATTCTGCCAGTCCTTCCAATTCTGTGTATGTAACTATCGACATCATCAGGAACATCATAGTTGACTACTAGAGTTATACCATCAATGTCGATTCCTCTTGCCGCTACATCAGTGGCAATAACGATATTTGAACTGCCGTCCTTTAGACTAGAAATTATTGATTCTCTTTGCTTCTGAGTCATATCCCCGTGTAAACCTTCTACTTTGAATCGGTGCTTCTTCAGTCTTTGTACAAGTAAATCTACCATCCTCTTTGTGTTTGTGAAAATGATTGTTTGGTCCTCATCCTCCATCCTAACCAAAAGCCTCCCGAGCACCCAAAGTTTGTTTGTTCTTCCGACTCTAACGCTAAATTGCTCGATTGGGGGAATGTCCAGTTTTTCTTCGCTCGTTAACACAAACTCCGGTTCAGTAGTGAATTCATTAGCCGCATCGATGACCTCTTGAGGGAATGTCGCTGAAAATAGTAAATTCTGTTTTCTGTTTGACATTTTTTCTACAATCCACATCACATCAGGGAAGAAACCCATGTCTAACATCCTGTCAGCCTCATCTAGAACGAAGAAAGACGCATCTTCGATTTTCAAGTAAGAGCGCTTTGTCATGTCCATTACCCTACCCGGGGTTCCAACAACTATGTCAACTCCCGAATTCAATTGTTTAGCCTGTTTTTCCAAGTCAGTGCCACCATAAACAGTGACTACCTTTAATCCCATTTCACCTTGTAGTCTGTTTATTTCTTCAGCAACTTGTCCCGCAAGTTCTCTTGTAGGTGCCAAAATTAGAGCTTGTAAATTTCCAGTTGCCTGACAAGCATTCAGTATTGGAATTCCAAACGATGCCGTTTTACCTGAACCAGTTCTTGCTTGCCCAATTACATCGTTACCAAGTAGCGCAAGTGGTATTGTTTCTTTCTGAACTTGGGTAACAAACTCCCAGTCAAGAGATTTGATACCCTTTTGTAATTCATCATTTAGGTCGAAAGATTCGAATTTTGTTTTCGTGAACATGTTCTCACCCTATCCGTTCCTGCTCAAAATGGGCCACCGGAACGGAGGCGACCCCCACATAACGATCAGAAGTTGTCAGCGTCGTTTGACTCTGCCTTCAGTTCACCCATCCAATACTTGAACGCGTTATCCCTGTTCATTGGACGCCTCATCTGGCGAACGTGCTCAAGAATATATTGTCTAAACTTTAGAGCCTTGACACGGTTTACCCCCTTTGGAGTAACTCCATCCCATAGGTCGTTGAATTGTTTTTCCTTATCATTGAATGGTTCTTCAGACACATCAATCACTCCTTGAGCGGTTTTGCGACCTTCGCACCCTTCTTAATCGTGTCGAGGGTTCTTCTTGTTAGAATCGGGGTCAGGTAACTCCTCTAATCCAACCGTTTTACCCTGACTTTCGGCTATTTCTCTATCGATTTGTGGAACCTTTGGAGCCGGTGCAAGATATCGGTTCTTCTGTTCTTCAGAACCTTCCATCTGCATATCAAATGCCATTTCTTCAAGTTCTCTCCTTATTCTCGGGTCCTTTTCTTCGCGCAATAGTGCATTACAGTGATTTCTCAAAATTTCATCACCCATAAGACGAGGCAAAATCTTGACACATGCCAATCTGACGTTTGACTGCTTGTGAGTACAACCCGCAAGCACCAAGTCTCTGACTCTATTATTGTCAGTATCGAGCATTTCGATACATCGGATTGCTGCGACCATAACATCTGTATCCGTATCCAATATTGCTTTCTCCGCGAGTATAGTAGCAATTCTTTGCTCTCTCTTTGCCAAGGTGGTCAAGCACTTCGCAGCCTCTCTTCTCGTTATCACGTCCTCATCTTCAATAGCCCAGCCAATCAAATCCCAAGATGCGGCGCCGCCTTTTGCCAAAACCTTTCGTAGTAACTTAGCAGCCGAACGTCGTAAAACTAACTCCTCCTCTTGTAATAATTCGTCTATGTGGTCACAAGCCACCTCTGGCCATGAATAACATAACTCCCCAAGTCCCCTGAATGCCGATTCTCTTCTTGCATTGTTTGAATGTCTAAGTTCAAAGGCGAGTGTACTTTCGGTCGCAGAAGGGAAAACTGGAGCAACTCTTTCCAAACATTTGCTTGCAGCCATTCGAACTTGCAAATCTTTGTCGTCCAATAGAACTGATAGGTGGTCAAACAATTCGTCGGGTTTTGTCTCAGCAACCAGAGGTAGGGCAAATAGAGCTGCTGACCTTATGTTTGGGTCAGAATCCATTAGTAGGTCAAGAAGTAGACCATGCCCCATGTGCGCCATCATACCCGATAGTTTAGATAGAGCCTTGATTGCATCCAACTTTCCTAAATGGTGAACTCTATCCTTCCATGAAACCCTGTAGGTTTCAATTTCTCCTTTCGCAAGAGGAATTACCGCGTCATTCGGAAGAGCCATCCAAGGACCAATTTCCGTTGGTTTCTTCTTCTTTTTTCGATAGCCTGAACCAACATTGATCGGGTTCCCAGTTTTGGGGTCACGAGCGATGTATTCCCTTGCCATAGCGACGATGCGAGGAGGTGGATAATGATGAACCCTCGTATTACAGAATTTTACATTTAGTAGTAATAATGAAACCCTAATTAACACACGCATTGTTATGGGAAGGCTACTTTTGTCAACAATACTTGTTGCTCTGCTTGCCCTCCAACCTCTTAGTACACCAATTTTCAGTTTAAGCGAAGAGAATACAAAGGAATCTTATTTCATTGACCAAGTGTTCAACACAACAGGTTTTACACAAATTAGCACTTTCACTACACCCGATTCCGAGACACACGTATCAAGACCAGAGGTAGATTGGTCAATAATTTCGCCAGGTTTGATGGCGTCAAGAACCGGTGCTTGTTCAGTTGCCATCGATTCACTTGACGAAGTTTGGTTAATGGGTGGTTTCATGGATCCTAATCCCTCCCAGAATGGAGATGAATTAGCCGTAGGACTAATCGAAATTTATGATAACGTCAATAATACCTGGACCCCATCCCCAATGTCCATGCCGTACACTCAAATGTATTGTGAAGCTGAAATGGTCGGAGATGAAATTTTCATAGTGGGAGAATGGCCAAGGGGTAGTTCAAATCCACCTGTAACTTCTTCTGGTATGGTTCAAATCTACAATATTTCCAATAACACATGGTTCAATGGAAGCAACATGCCCTCTCTAAACGAAAGGGGACATGGAGGAATGGCTCAAGAAGGTGGTTATCTTTACTATGCTGGTGGATTAAGGAATCAAGCAGGAAACGATGCTACAAACCGAACTTATCGCTATGACATTGCTAACGACACATGGGATAGAATGGCAGATATGACTCAGCCAAGAGCCTCGTTCGAATTAGTTAATTTCCATGGACAATTATACGCCATTGGTGGTTTTCAGGGAACTTCAACTTGGAATAGGCAAGCACTGAATTATGTTGAAAGATATGACCCTGCCACGGATGTATGGACAAATCTCTCCAAACTACCAGTTTCAATGTGGGGGTGGGGAGTAACAGTGCTCAATGATGAAATAATCTTGGTAGGAGGTAGTGACGGAAGTCCCAAGAAAACAGTATACCATTACAACCCGATTCAAGACACCTGGTCCAAGGGTAAAAATATCGTCACAGGTGGTCATTTCGACCTTGAAGTTCAGGAAATAAACGGTGATGTAGTATGGGCATCTGGAGACATGTCGACTTGGGCATACACTACGTGGAGCCAAACATTTTCTGATGCAAGTGAGTATGAGATATTCTCAGGAAACTATTCAGGATATATTGATTCTCAAGTCATTGATTTACGACCGAACATACACTCGACTGCAACACCAATTCAACTAACTCTTAACGGCTCGAATACCGCTGGTGGTGAATTGGGTATCCAATACAAAGCCGGTTCAAGCCAAACACTGGTCACCAATGCGGATTGGATAGGCATTGATGGCACAGAAAACACGACTTTCCCGATAGGAATCATTGACTTGAATCTTAGTGACCCTGCAAATTACCTTCAATATCGGGTAGAAATGAAAATATCAGACATGGAAAACTGGGATGAACCTGACCTAGATTCTGTTTCTGTATTCGCAGAACATGCGTCTTTCATTTCCTCAATTCCTCAAATTGTTAATCCAAGGTCAGAAACTCTAGTTATCCAAACAAGTCATGCATTGATGGGTGACGGGGAAATGTATCTCGGATTCGCCCCTTGTAACTCATTAGGTGCGATAGTTGGACAGTGGTCTACAATATTTTTCGACGGTCAAACTGTAACCACTGATGATAATCAAGGATTCTTTTTGTCTGCCATGAGCACAATTAATACAACCTCTTTACAAGGGCACTCAATCGACTGGAGCATAGATTTCAGTGAACTAACCGGAGTTACTCATTTGTGCAGTAAAGTTGGGACTGACGCGACAAAAGTCTCACAGTACTTACACCCTGATTTGATGAAGATAAATAACACTCTAACAGTTCATATTATGGATATCGAAGGTTTAGATTCAGGGAACTCAATAATTGGAGGTGTTCCGATAACTGTAAACTTGATTCATGTTTTTGAATCAACAGGAATGACTCTTTCTAGCGGATACCTACAAGCAAGATTGAATTTTGACATCAGGGTTATCGATTCTGTTAACAATGAATATTTTCATTGGATAAATGATACAACGCCTTGGTATAACCTGACTGCAGGGCAAATCGATCAAATCGATTACACTCTACCTGACAATGTTTCTGGTATCGTTAATATCACTGTAGAATCAAGGAGTGACCAATCATTCAATATGCTTGCAGAATCAAATTCTACTTGGTTAAATTTAGACAACGATAACCCTGTAATAGTTTCAACTATTCCGCAATATGGTAGTTATATAGATAGCAGAATCGATAGAGAAATATCAATTCTGATTGCAGATAACTCTGGATTCGAAATTGAAGAACTAATAGTAGAATCTTGGGTTCAATCACTAGACGATGGTTCTGATGGATCATTTCCTGATGGAATTCCCCAGTTTACTGAATATCGACCTATCAACTACACCATCGAGACCAGGGGTTCTTTTTGGTGGTTCAACATGACTCAATCTGATGATTCTAATTCAGACCACGAAGGAGTTTACGTTAGAATATTGGCGAAAGATTTAGTTGATTCTCAACTTGATAATAATACAATATTCTGGACTACCAGAGATGCAAGAAACGCAGAAATCGAATCATTCTTGAACATTGACAACACAATGACATGGGAAGTTGCGAGAAACACAAAATGGCAACTAAACATAAGCGATGCCAATTCATTAAATGACCTACAAGAAATAAGAGTTGAATTCGGTGGGGACTCGACATTCGGAATTGAATACGACATAGCAACTCGGATTTGTTCGGTACTTGATGAACGAATTGATTCAGATATGAGTAGCTGTAACCACTCTATAGATTTAGACGCAGAAATTTTGACATTCAATATCAACCTTTATGCAACTTGGGAGATTGATTTGTCATCTCTAAATGAAGGAGAAATAAAACTGCGAATAGAAGACATAGATGGATACAAGATTATGAGTTATGACGACATGTGGGTATTTTCAGATGATTTCGATTTCGAGGTAAATGATGTTATTGACATCAGCGGTAATTCAACTGGAGAAATAAACAACCAAAGTATCGTAATGACAAATGACAATCTTCAGATTACAGGCCAGATTACCCACCTATACTCTGGAACAAAATATCAGGGTGACCTTTCTATTAAGTGGTGGGGCACTCTTCAAGGCCAACCTTGGTTGGGAGGAAGTTCAATACAAGTGGTCAATGGCCAAATTAACACGACTATCCCGATGCCATCCAGTGGTGGACTAATTGAAATGAATGTTGCATTCTTAGATCCGTGGGAAACAAGAACGATTGGAAGTTTGTCTGTTGGCGAATTCCAGGTAGATGGGGAAGCGCCCGTAATTTTAGAATCTTCAATTGAAACCTATTCAAGATATAACCTACAATCAGTTAACATCGGAGTTAACCTTGAAGAGGATAAATCTTGGAATTCTGCTCTTGAATTGACATGTAAAGTAATTTCAACTGAATTGGAATGGCCTGAACTAACTATCAACCAAACTCCAGCTAATTTATTCCAAGGGAAAACATTGTTTTCATATGTTTTTGATTTCTCGAAGCAAGGTAATCCCTCATTATTATCACCAGAAGCAAGAATAGATTGCTGGGCATATGGAAGAGACGACTCTGGATGGGAGTTAACAAATGAAAACGGAAACCCCATAACTGAGGTCTGGCTTTCAATACCCCTCAATAACATCGGACCGAATATTGTTTTGAAAGAAGTGAAAATTTCTGGTGAGCCCAATGCGGGAACAAAACTTAGATTGGATGTTTCAATATTAAATGACGGAGAGGCCTTGGATACCCCATTCAACATTACGGTTTATTCTGTGGTAGGTGGTGACGAAACTTTGACTGGTCGATATACGCAAGCACAAATCTCATCGGGTCAAACCGTTGTAAAACGCTTATCTGTCACCGTTCCTAATGAGGATTGGACACTAAAAATTCTAATTGACGAGGATGAACAAATTTGGGAACTAAATGAAGAAGATAACATCTATGAAAAAGAATTTTCCTCTTCTGATTCTCTTAACGCAGGAATCATTACTGGAGTAATAATTGGACTCGTCGCATTAGTGTCTGCAATTGTCGTTTTGAGGGGACGAGGAAAGGATGAACTGTCGAAAGCAGATAAATCAATGCAAAAAATCGAAGAAGAATTGCAGGTTAACAAGCCTCAAAATATCATCAAATCAACTGAAACAACATCGAAACCAAAACGTGGCCCTCCACCAAAAAAACCCGTCCAAAAAAATCAAAGCATCCAACCAGATATTAGTGACGCAATGGCAAAGTTGTCATTGGATACACTACCTGGAAATAATAATACTCAAAAGGTTCCTAATTATGAATCTCTACCTGTAGGTGGTGATTATGAATATTCATCCGAGGGAACTTTCTATTCTGGAGAAGGGATTGGTCGATGGAAACTCGAAGAGGATGGCTCTTTTACAAAAGTAGGTTGAAATGATGTCAGTCGAAATGGAAGATATAAAACGAGTTTTGGCAATTTGTTTTAGAGATGGCGCTACCAAATCAATTGATGATTTAGAGAGAATTCTATCTTTAGATATGGGTTGGATGGATACTGAGAAGGCCCATGAAGCAATCCATGCTTTAGTCGTTGCAGGATGGCTAAAGAATGAAGATGGAGGTCTATCTGCAAACTGCGAACTAAAGGGAATTAAAGCACCTTTAGGTTGGCAACCGCGACCATCTAGACTCATTGAGCCTGTCATCAACACGTCAAGTGTTTCTCCATTAGAAGAAAACAATGAATCCCAGCAGGAAGAGAAAAAAACTGATTACCCTGAATCAAACGATCCAAGAGCGAAATTAGAGAGACGACTAGTAAGATACATCTCAAAACAATCAGGAATTGACCATGATGAAATTAGTAGAAGGGCGGAAAGAAAGGTTAGTGCACTCAACTATTGCACAAAATGGTTAGCACTTTGCCTTGTGAGCAGAGAGCAAAATCTTGAGATGAATTCAATCATTGATTCTCTCTCTGGTAGCTAGTGTATTTTCTGCCATCAATAGTAACACTGGTAGAACAATAATTGACAGAGCAAGTGAAAAGGTAACCGTCAGGGCGGTAACTAATCCAAATTGTTGTACAACAGGCATTGGGGATAGAAGTAGTACGAGGAAACCAAGTGCGGTGGTTCCTGCAGACAAGACCAAAGCGACCCCTGTTGTGGAAATTGTTTCTTCTAATGCTTTCCAAATATCATCTGATTTGCTCCGTTCAAATTCAAATCTACGCCACATATGGATTGCATAATCAATTCCAATTCCTAGAGAAAGTGCGGTAACCATAATTGTCAAAACGTTCCACTTCAAAGAAAGAACCACCATAGAGCCTACCACCCAGAGCGTTGCAAGCACTACAGGTGTCAACACTACCAAAGCAGGAACTACTCTTCGTGTCAAAAGGAATAGTACAAGTAACGATACGACAAAGGAAATTGCCGTAGCCGAAAGTTGGGAAGAGTTCAGTCCATCGAGAACGGTTTGAAGGGATACTAAATCACCTGTAACGTATATCTGGGCAACTCCTGAGAGTTGGTTACGCATTTTCCCATCTGATTCGGATTCCACTCCTAATTCATCTTCAAACCAATCAACAATACGACTGGTTTCTGAGGACGTTGATGCATCTACTTTTATCTCGTTTCTTAGATGAATTATTCTATCAGATTCTATGTGCACCGTATTTGTCACCCTATCTCTCCATGAGAGTCCGGAGAATGGGTCAGCAACGGATTGGTTCGTAGAAAGTTCTTGGAACGCCCCACCTAAATCTAATTCTTCAGCTGCTGAACTTCTAAGATCATCTCCCACGATGACTAATCCATACTTCTCTCCAAATGAGCCGTTATTATCTACTGCATCAAATAGTACCTTGTAGGGGCCTTCATATGAAGGAGTAGAATCATATGTTCCCCCTCCAACAACATCGTGGTTTGTAGCTAAATCTTTGTGGAAACCCCGGAGTTCATTGAGTAGATTTGTGTCGGAGTCTATTTCATTTTCACCATCTGCAGGCTCCATTAGAACGTATACTAACTTCCACCCTGCACTTTCGTAGTTATTCTCTAATTGTTCCCTAACTTCCATAATCTCCATATCGTCGTTCAGGAAATCAGATAGGTCAAATTCTGTTTCAAGACCGGTTGCTCCAACAATAGATAATCCTGAAAGAATTAGTGCGACAATGAATACTCCTGCTTGTTGAGACCTCTGGACGTCTACCAACTTCTTTGACAGTTTAGGCATTCGAATAGGCTCTGATTTTCGGAATTTACTCGGGTTGTCAAGCACAACATGCAATGCTCCAACAACAATTGTTGAATTGACAAAGGCTGATATTACTCCAACAGATAAAGCGATTCCAAATGTTTTCAACGGAGGAAGCGGAGAGATAATATTCGCCATAAAGGCTGCAACTGTAGTGATAACTGCTAAGCCTAGAGGTGTGGAGAGTTTAGCACAGGCTACAAGCCATGCTTCAGAACTGTCCTCAATTTCAGTTCTAACATAGTTATATCTTCGTTGAAGGTGTATGGAGTAATCTATTCCAAGTCCTAACACTAATGGCGCTACTGCGACTTCTAAGGCAGTAAATCTTGACCCCATGAAACTTAATATCCCATAAGTCCAGATTAGGGCGAAAGACAAGCCAACTAGGGGGAAAACCACGCCTCTGGTGCTTCTGAATGCTATTGCAAGTAAAACTACTACAACCAGCAGGGCAAGCAATATCAACGTAGCAAGATTATCGAATGTACCCTCATCGATATCATGTGATATCAAATCTAAAGATGCAACGCCGTAATTCAAATCGGATTCGCTACTCAATTCCTCAAATAATTCACGGATTTCATTTTGTTTGTGTTTGCGCTCGGTAGAAGTTAAATCTGGGTCGATTTCTAAAATCCACAATGTCGAAGTAGCTGAAACCACAGCCGACCCTTCCTGGCCATTTGTTTCTATCCATAAACAAATTTGGTCTCCATCAAAATCTTTGTTTAACATGCCATCCAAAATGAACTCAGCGACTTCTCGTTGTTTCGAAACATCTCCGGGACATTCTGTTTCATTCACTTCTATGATCAAATTCAACATTTCTTCCCAAGATTCAACATCTTCGATATTAGTTCCGTTGGCTTCTTCATCCAAGGCAAGTTGAAGAATTGACGGTGCAGTGATATAATTTAATACGGCGTCATCTAAGCTAGAACTCAGGTTTTTCACTTGGTCTAAGTGATTGTTCATCAGAACTACATGTTCAAGTTCCAAAATATTGCTATCGTCATCAGCAGTTACATGGACAAACATAGGCCTCGTTTCATTGGAGAAATGTTCGCTTATCCTTTCATGGGCATCTGCCGATTCTGAGTCCGGGGCGAAATCAGAAAGATCAGTGTGGAAAGAAGGGGTGTTCACATAGGCTAAATCAACAACCATCGCTAAAGTAAACAATATTGAAAGAGTCAAAATTGGCCATGAATATTTCTTGAAATTAGCGGATTGTCCGCGTAATTTCTCTTCAATACTCTGTGCACTCACAATGTTGGCTGGTACAATTCAGTAAAAAAGAGAGAAGGTCGTTAGGCAGAAAGATGTGTCAAAAATACAGGTTAAATCTGGCTTCCAAATGATTATTGACAAGCCAAAGGTTCTTGAATACGAGTTTGGACGGCGGAATGGTCGCCATGCCAGTAAAGGTCCTTGCAAAATCTGACTCTGAATTAAGAGTACGCTTTATCGGAGAATCCCATACATCTCTGCAAATCTTGAGAGAAAGACTAAACACAGACAAAGGTGTTGACTATGCAAACTATTTTCCAGGACATCCAGATCTTGATGAACCTGAATTCTTTATTCGCACTAACAAAGGAGTCGACCCCGCAGATTTGTTGAAAAAACTGATCGGTGACATAAAGGGCGATTTCTCAAAAATGAAAATTTGAGTTGTGTAGTGAATGACTTCCACAGACAAAATTGCTGAAGCAATTGGTCTAACGGGATATGCCGTAGATGCAAAAGGCATAGGTGGAATCTTGAAAGCTAGGGTTTCGGACTTTAGAGTCGATGAAATTTCATCTAAAATTAGCCTAGACCCAAAAGGCAGATTCACGGCAGCCAATATAACATTAACAAATTGGGAAACAAATAGGTTCATTGCCAAGTTGGCTAGAGCATGTGGAATATCCCGAAATCGAGTTTTTTTTGCGGGCACTAAGGATAAAAGAGCTGTTACAAAACAGGTCTTTGTAATCGATGCACCACAAAAAAGGGTAGCCACTGTTTCAATATCGGATGTTGAAATCGAAATTATAGGAAGAACGCATCAGAAACTCGGCTTTGGAAACCACAAGGGGAACAGATTCACGATCACTGTCAGAGGATGTTGTAACGAAGATGGAACTCCAATGAGTGAAGAAGAAGCCATATTGCGAATTGAAAATATAAAGGAAAAAATGGAAAATGCAATTGGAGCCGGCATATTCCCAAACTGGATTGGGCCCCAAAGATTTGGTTCTGGCAGACCGGTTACACCAATTGTTGGCAGGCATGTTGTTAATGGCGATTGGAAATCTGCTGTAATGGATTATCTTTGTTTAGAAGGAGAAGAAGGCCATGACGCCCAAGAATTTCGGAAAAATGTCAGAGAGAATGGTATTGAGAGTATTGATTTGTCAACAATACCCAACTGGCTTGGCTATGAGAGAGATATTCTAACTCATCTAAGGAATAATCCCGAAGACTGGATTGGAGCTTTCAAGAAACTCCCAAACAATTTGCAATTAATGACCGTACATTCTCTACAATCTGTAGTTTTCAATAATACATTGAAGAAAAGAATTGAGGAAGGAATTTCAATATCAGTTCCAGTTCCAGGTGATTTAGTCGGTAGAATTGACGAGAATGGTCAATTAGAGACATCATCCATAGTAACTGTCAATGAAAGAACTCTTGATAGGATTACAAGAAATTGTAAACTAGGAAGATTAGCTGTGACATCTCAACTCCCTGGTTCAGAATCACAACTAACCTCTAACCATATCGGCAAACTTGAACAGGCTGTTATCGAAGAAATGAATTTGGACAGTTCAAATTGGGTTATTGAGGAAATCGGAAGGCTAACTACAAAGGGAACACGACGCCCGGCTACCTCTTCATTCAATGATTTTCAGTATGAAGTGGTTCCTTCCACAACCCTTGATTTGTTGGAAGGCAAGTGGTTAGAAGGTCCAAAAGATGGTGAGTTATGGCATCCAGATGGAGCATGTGTAAGATTTAGATTCACTCTTCCATCTGGAAGTTATGCAACTACACTTCTCAGGGAGTTTATGAGAGTTCCACTGAATCAATTATGATTCAAAGTAATCCCATGGAAAGAACTTCAATTTCTCCAGTTCCTCTAATATTCTTCATGTTCTCTTCGAAGATGTCAGAAAGTCCCGAACCATCGTTCATAACAACATGAACTTGAATAAATTTCAAACCAAAAGCAAGAGGTTTGATTTCACACAATTGAACGTTGTATGTATCATCATTCATTGATTTGATTTGCTCTGCTATTTCTTCCGCTGAGACATCCTCAACATCAGAATTAGGCATTACTTTGTAGGTTATTGCTACCATTCCCATTTAATCAACTCCTCAAGGCCCCTGGAATCCACAGGTGCAAACATATGCTACACCTTGATTTCTACAACGTGGACTGCGTCCAATTGCTTCACCGCAATTTGGGCAGGGGAAAGTCGTAGAGCCTTTTTCAACTAATGGTACTCCTGAAGCGGTACAAACGGTTGCTCTGTCTGTCATAGTTACACCTCTGTGCAGGCTGGCCACAACCTCTCCCTCTTTATCCTTGCGCGAGATTTCAACGATCTAAAATCCTAATTTTCCCGGTTTTTCCGGTAGAAACTATCAATTCCCCATCTCTTTTTCTACACCATCCATTTTCGATTCTGATTATATCTCCTACCTGTGTATTGTCAATTTGGTCTGCCCACAAAACAATGCCCACGATTCCTGTTTCATCCCTACCACATGCAGCAGCAACAGCTCCTGTAAAATTTGATGTCGAAATCAACCTTCTAGGATATACTCTTAAGACGACCAAATCTAAACTCTTTACAACTGAATTTGGTTGAAGTGTTTCAACCTTATTATTTATTTCAACATTTTTTGGTATTGCATCATTTTTCATGTGGGCCAATATAGATTCTTTAGTATCTACTCTGTTTCCTGCTTGGTGACTATTTGCCATAAACCGATTGAATCAAATTAAAGATAATCAAACCTTTGATGAGATTAGTGAAACTGATTAATTATTTGACGACTTTCGTTTTACCACAAATTTTGATTTCACTGGCTCGACTTCCTCGTCAGGTTGAGGACCACCTTGTCGCTCCTCCAGTGCAATTTCAAAGGCGGGCCGGATTTTCCAATCAGGGCCTTTCTTGGGAGTATGATATTTGCAAATCAGATAAACTTCTGATGAGGAATTTCTACTCGCCATCGGTGAGAAACGCTTTACTAATTTGAAATGGGGTTTTACCAATTCGATTAACTCCTCGATACCAACTCCTTGAAACAATTTTGTTACAAAGTGACCACCATATTTCAAAATTGGTAAAGAGAAATCAAAAACCTCAGCAACCAGCATTAGTGATACTGCTTGGTCTATATCCCACTTACCCGTTATGTGTGGAGAAATATCTGATACAACAACATCGATCACTTCGGTATCGATTGCTTCGAGTACGGCACTCTGCGTATGAATATCGGTTATGTCTCCAACAATTAGTTTAGCGCCTTCTACGGGAACACAGGATTGTAGGTCAACTCCAACTACCTTTCCGCTTTCTCCAACCAATTCCACAGCCACCTGTGCCCATCCACCAGGATGACAACCTACATCTAGAACGCTATCTCCAAAATTAACTAATTTGTGCTTATCCTGAATTTGCTTTAGCTTAAACGCAGAGCGAGCACGGTAACCGCTTGCTTTAGCCTGACGACGCCAAGAATCCTGTTGATGATTCTGAACCCAGCGGTCTGCCATGCTTTCTCCTCGGTACTCTCTGAAGTCATCACTATGATAACTTCATGGTCAAGTTTTACTTCGGGGTAGACAATGAGAGCTGTTTTTTACCTTGTGATGGTAATTATTTGCTCTAGTCAGACAACCTCAGCATTAGTTGAATCAGAATATTCAGAAATTTATCTAAAGCGAACAATTCTCGTTGAGGAAAGAACAGCGATATGGTGTCCTTCGTGCGCAGAAATTGATCCTCAGTTGGAGCAGGTAGCAGATTCACATGGTTCTCGAATAGCAATTGTTGGCTTGCACGTTAACGATGAATTTGAAAACGAGGCGAGCTTGAAGAGAGTTGAATACCAAGAATTAACAGATAACCAAACTTACGGAACACCGACTTTTTTTGTTGATGGAGTAAAAACCGCAGAAGGTTATGATGCATGGCAGGACGTGCAAAAGCGGATTCTTACGCAAGAAAACAAGAGGACGAATCCGAATAGTGTTGAATATGATTTATCCAATGGTCTATTTGAATTGCCTGCCCCTGAATCTGGTCAGTTAACTATCATGATTTTACAACATGACAAAGCGGTTCCAGAAGATGCAGATAATCCGGGAGAAGACACTAGGGACAGGGTGCTAATCGGCATGAAAATAATAACCAGCTCAAATAATACTTCTTCCTATGGAGATTTGTCTCTCCCAGATAGTTGGTCAATAGTTTTGATTCATGAACCAACCGAGGGAGGAGAGCCATATGGCGTCGTTGAAATTTCAAACAGGGTCATCAAAGAAATTGCAGATGAGAACATTCTGTTTATCATTGGGACTTGCATACTACTGGGAGCATTAATTACATTTTATCCCTCAGGCGTCCATAATTCAGAAGAAGAATGAGTAAAAATGTAAATTTACAACTGAATTAGACCATTTAGGTTCGAAATATGGTAAAATATGAACAAAAAGCCGAATCTTTCTTAAGTATGAACATAGATTTAGTATCATGGAACGAACATATGACATATCGGAACACTACGAGACAGTACTGAAATCTTGGATGGTTGAATTCACAGTTCAAGTTGATGAAGATTCTCACAGGCATCTCTCTATGATAATGGCTACAGATATCTCCACAGTACACCATCAATTATTGAGGGAATTAAGAAAAGAGTATCGCGAGAGTTCGAAAGTTGATGTAACGATTCATAGAATTGAACCTGTTACAACTAACACTGATGCTCTATATTTTGAGGGCATATATGTGCCTTAATTGGAGGTAAATGTAATCACGATATTTTGACCATCTGCCAAGATCAATTTTTCGTATGCTTCACTTTCCACATCGTTTACTGTCATCTTGATTGTGCCATCTCTGTGGTCGAAGATTCCTGTTTCATCAAAATGCATACCCCAGACATCGAAAAACACCTCCAAAGGAACGTCAACTTCCTGGTGACCTTCCACATGTATCTTACCTGAGTCATCGTGTGTATGTGTCATATGCATTGCTTGAGGGCATGTTTCAGTATCTATTCCAGTATTTGTTGGAATTTCAAATTGCTCTCCATCAATAATTATTGTGAGATATGGATGAAAGTGCATTGCTACATTATGGTCCTCCAAGCATAACTCTCCAAGGCTGTGCATTTCGTCGGAAGTATCGTAAAGTTGAGAATTGGAACTGTCATCTTGGTTCAAGACATCAATCATACCTTGGTATTCCATCAGACCAATGATTGAAACGATACAAACTGCAGTAAATATCATCCAAATACGGTTTTCATCCATGATTATTCCTCTTCATATCTTTGAGTCGGAGCTACGTACCCGCCTCTTTTCCTTCTATCTTTGGCAACTACTTCTTCTTCAGATTTTGAAGAATTATTCCAATCGCCCGATTCGTATGACCTCGCCATTCGTATAAATCCGACTGTAACTGCAACATGTGCTATGTGTGCTGTTGTACAGAACTGACAGATTTTACCGATATCGTATTCTGCGTACATTAGGTATAGAACAATGAATAATCCAAGGATACCGAAATTTGTTCCAACCTTGATATTTTGAACAACCCAATTTGCACCAGGTTCCCTGGCAATTGTGATTGCTAACCACATGAATAAACCAAATGCGAGCATTCCAAGAAGGCCCCATGGGAGACCCAAGAATGGAACAGTATTCCACTCTGCGTTCCCAATTACACTTGCACAATCACATACGTTTCCTGCGGAACAGAAGGAACCCCCGCCCATTTCTGCGGCTTTGTTGTGCATCCATAGAGTGTGTGCGGAAACGGTAAAACCACCAAAAGCAACCAATATTAAACCTGCAAGATTTCTTCCCTGCGTTGTTTCTAAGGATGGCCATCGATTTGAAAATGATCTGGTGATTCCTTCCCCAGCAGGAGTCATAAACAGAATTCCCGCTAATATCAAAATCATGTGGGGCATCAAGGTTAAATCAAAACATTCGAGACCTGCGACCATTCTAATCACCTCTTGGGATGTTTATTTCCATCGAATCCCAGACATTCTCTCCAGCGCTTGCCTCAGGAGAAGCGAATTGAATTATCCCGTTAGGGGCGATTAGATAGTATTGAGGAGTATAATCAATACCCCATACGTCGCGATTCGCGTTATCTAGATCATCCATATAGCCAAATGTGTGTTCGTAATTTTCCCTGAAGTTTGTAATTTCTTCTCGACTGTAATCCCATCCATCTGCACCGGGATTCAGTGAAAATGCCACAGCAAGAAATTGGACAGAGGTATTTGTTGGCATCGACCTACTGCCCCCATCTAGCCACTTACTTTGTTGTGTTGCGACATCAGGTGCTGATTTTTGACAGGCCCCACAATTGGTATCCATGAATTCAACCATGAACCATGTGCCATCATCATCTCCTTCTTCCCAGCTTGGGTCTGTAAATGAATGTAAGTCGAAAGTTTCCCAAGTGTTTCCGTTCCATACTTGGCCTGTTATTTCAGGAGCTCTGTCACCCACTCCTACCCCAGTATATACCGGGTTGGTTGTGAATGCTATGTATGTAAATGTAGCAATGAAAATTACCGATACGAACATTAAACCGTCAGACCTTGCGCCTGCTTCCTCATTTATTTCTCTTCTAATCATTTTACTCACCCATGATCTCAGAAATCAGTTCCCTAACAGTGTGTGCCACTGCGTCTTCACTATCATAGTTAACGATGAAACCTAAATCTACAAGTTTATCGATTGACAACATCGCCTTGGGAATATCTCCTGCCCAACCACGGTCGCCACCTGTGTATTCGATAATTGCAGAATGGCAACCTGTCTCGCGAATTACAATTTCAGCAATTTTTCTGACGCTACATGTGTCGTTTGACCCTAGGTTGAACAAATTCATTTTCTCGTTTGTGTTACTGATTACATACAACATAGATTTCACGCAATCCTTAACCTCCATGTATGACTTTTCTTGCAAGCCATTCCCCAACACTTCCAGTCTACTTGGGTCTTTCTTCAATTTATGGATAAAGTCGAAAATTACGCCGTGAGTTCCTCTTTCTCCAATGATATTTGCAAACCTAAAAATCCATGCTTGAAATCCAAAAGTACCAACCCAAGCACCTATCAAACCTTCACCTGCTTGTTTTGAGGCACCGTAAAGAGAAATTGGAAGACAAGGACCATGATTTTCTGGCGTAGGCATTGGCGCATTCTCGCCGTAAACTACAGAGGATGATGCAAACGCTATTTTTTTGACATTCGCCAACCTCATCGATTCTAAAACGTTGTAAGTCGCAATTGTTCCCTCCCTCAGATCTGTATCTGTTATGCGCGTCCCAAGTCTGATATCCGGGTTTGCTGCAAGGTGGTAAACCATTTCAATTCCGTCAAAAATATGCTTTATTGAATCCAAATCTTTTAGATCTGCGTCATGAAAAACCACCTTCCCTGAATCTACATTACCTTTGATGAAATCATACACTCCAGACGATAAATTGTCTATTACAACAACCTCATTACCCTCGTTTATTAGTTCGTCAACTAAATGGGAACCAATAAAACCCGCTCCACCTGTCACCAGTACTCGCATAAATTACCCTCGTGAATCTTTGTTATAAGTCCTAGTAGTTCCTTGATAGATACTTGATAGCAACAATTTCACTTTTATTCACCTCTATTCAAAATTTTATAGGACCTTTGCCAATGAATTTGGTTCGTTGTGTTTGGAGCGGCACAGCGAAATAGATTAAAGCTCCAGGAGTGAAAAACATGAAAAAAACAAAACAAACAAACGAGCAAGAAAATGATATACAAAACAGCACCTTAATTGGATTTGCGAGAAAATCTAATGCTGGAAGAGCTGTAAAGTTGTCGATTAACACATCCGCTTTTCAGGATTGTGCGACATATGTAACAAGCGATGGGCAAACCTATGTTCAACTCATAGTGAGTTTGAATGCTCTAAACGGGGTAATTGATGGTAGCAGGTCTGTTACTGCGATTAATCATCTTAATGATTAAACGGTATTATCTCCTTGGTACAAAAAGCATTGACTGTAATATGTTAAAGCCGAATCACATATAATGGACCCAAGTTCGGGAGGGTTCATGGAAAATGGCAAGTATGGCGGGTTATCCGTCATAGCTGGACTTCCAATGTACAATGAAGAGGAGACCATAGGTACCGTTGTAACAATCACCAAAGATTTTGTTGACAAGGTCATATGCGTTGATGACGGGTCATCAGACTCAAGTGCACGAATCGCTGAAAGCTGTGGCGCCATAGTACACAGACACAGAGTAAATCGAGGATACGGTGGCGCTCTGAAGTCGCTATTCAAACTTGCAAAAGAAAGCGATGCAGACGTCTTAGTAATTCTAGACAGTGACGGGCAACATAATCCTGAGAGCATTCCAGACATGATTCAACCGATTATTGATGAAGAAGCAGATTTTGTAATCGGTAGTAGATTTGTAGAGGGCGGTAAGACCGAAGAGATGCCAGCCTATCGAAGATTGGGGATTAAGGTAATTACGGCGACTTCAAACTTGTCAAGTGACTTGGATATTTCAGACACTCAGTCTGGTTTTCGAGCTTTTTCAAAGAAAGCGATTGAGAGATTACGATTTGATTCTGATGGCATGGAATTGTCATTAGAAATGTTAGAAGATGCAACAGAAAAGAATCTCGTGATAAAAGAGATACCAACCGTCATTAGATACGACGTGCCTAAGGGTAGCAACTTCACTGCAATTTCTCACGGCTTTGCAGTCTTGGCATGGGCCATGATTTCTCTTTCGCAAAAGAAACCAATTCTGGTTCTCGGCCTGCCAGGCCTAGGTTTATTTGCAGCAGGAACTGCTATGGCCTTTAATGCAATAAATGGTGTAACTGACTCTGTAGATGCGATTGTCGGACCCGGGTTAACTTCTATATGGATCGGAGTATTAGGAATTTCTCTAATGGCTACGGGTTTAGTACTACAGTCAGCAAGGAATTTTATACGCCACCTGCTAGTAAAAGAGTTTGGAATTTCATGAAATTCTATCTTTTAGGCATAGCATTCATGGATTGATTGCACACCCAACTGACTATGGGAGACCTACGTGAGCAACTCTCTGAGTACTCGCGTAAGACAAAAGAAAAGGTGGAAAACGGTTTAGACACCATCTATTCTCAAGTTCTCACACAACCAAAAACAACTTTGGTATTGATGATAATTCTCTCAGCATATCTAGGAAACATAGGTACTAATTTTCAAGACCAAATCGTCGATGATGTTGAGATATTTTTGCCTGAAGGCGCCGAATCAACCGATTTATTGAAAGAAGTGAGAGAAGAATGGTCTACAGATGTTGGTTTTATTTACATCAAAACGCCAAACGCATATGATCCAGATATTTTTGGCGCGGAGTACAACATAACGAATGTGGACATATTACACGAAATTTCTTGGATAGAAGGTGATGATGAAAAAACCTCTCCAGGACTAAAGAAAAGCGGAGTAGATTGGAATAAAGAAGACCATGGCAAGCAAGATGGTGTACTCTGGATAATTTCAATTTCCCAAATAATCAAAGAAATCAATTCGAGCGATGGAAGATTCAATGAGGCAATGTGTAACAACACAGGTGAAAGATTAACTTCTAACCTGATTGATTGTAACGTTTTGTCTCAGGGCCCAAATGGAGGTCTATATGCCATACCTGATGAGCAACAAAGAATTGACGAGATTGTTAATCTATCAAATGGATCCCTAGAAGCTCTAGCCAAGGATACAAACGGTGACGGGATTTGGGACACAACTGCTGTTCTGGTTGGAATGATATCTGAAAACCAAATTAGCCAAACAGGAAAATGGGAAAATTACAAAGAATTTTTCAATCACGTAAATGAAATAATTTCAGAAAACAACAGGCCACAAGAGTATCGTACAACTAATATGACCCAAACTGGTCTTTCAAAAATTTTGGAAGATGTTTCTGATGCAATTTACCTAGATTTACTCGACATGATGCCTATTTCGTTGACATTAACCGTATTGGTTGTTACGTTGTTACACAGATCTTGGAAAGTTGTAGTTATTTCAGGAACTCCAATCGTCATGGCGCTCGCTGTCACATTTGGTGCATCGGTATTGTTAGAGATGACACTAACTCCTATGATTATTGCAACATTTCCAATTCTAATTGGGTTGGGTGTGGATTACGCCCTTCACATGGTAAACAGAATTGAAGAAGTGCGTAAAAAGCGGATTGATGCCGCTGTTGAGGAAAACGAAAGGAGAAGACGAAAAGGGCAACAACCTACTGAGGTTCCCGATTTGTGGGACCCCGAATTCTATCGCTCTTGTGTAATGGAAATGTCTAGAACGACTGGTGTTGCAGTACTTATCTCTGCAGTTACAACGATAATCGGTTTCTCAGTGCTAATTATGCCGAGTATTGTTTCAATAGTACCAATACGTTCTGTCGGTATGACACTAGTTGCAGGTATTTTGGCTACCCTTGTATTTTCGATGATTTTGGTACCAGTTCTAATATGGATATTACGTTTCAACAAACGCACTAATCCTCCAATGTGGGGGTCTATCGCTAGATTCCCAGTCAAGGGTTATCTAATCATTATCATGGTCACAGCAGGAATAACACTCGCTGGATTTGCAAATCTTGACCAGTTAGATAAGCCAATCTCTGGAAGCGACCAAACACCGGACAACATACCGTCAATGGAAGCCATGGTTGAATATTCAAACACATTTTCAGGAGGCCAAACATCATTGTTCATTTTTGATGCATCACAACATCTCAATGACCAAGATATGAAAATTCGTTCACTAGAGGTATTAGATGCAATGGACATGCTTGAAAATCAAATAGCAGAAGTCCCATATACGAATACAACTAGCCTAATCACGTTTTTGGAATCAATACCAGTCACCATAACCGAACCAAACTCTGGAATCACATTGTATGAGGGCTCACTTTGGGACCTACTGCATGATGAGTGTTGGGAGTCTAATGAACCGGAATGCGCTGCATGGATTGCGTTAGATGCTACTTCTCCTGATTTGAAAGGTCGTGAGTACTTGAGAAAGGACATGGTAAATGTTGCATACGATACTTTGTCTAAGGAGGTTCAGTGGATGTTGACTAACGAAATCGGTAGCAAGGCATTGGTATACGTTTCACAACCATACATGAATCTAGACAATGCAAGCTTACTCAGGGATGAAATTGACTTGATGTTATCCGAGCCATTAGAGGAAGTTGGTATTCGAGTCTCTCCACTTACAGGAGGGCTACCTGTCAGTTTGGATATCAACGAAGGAATTCATGATACACAGACTTATACAACACTGCTTACCATGATCATTCTCACTATAGTAATGTGCATCGTTTTCAAATCTGTTAGGGTTGGAATAATCACTATGATACCAGTAGCTACAATAATAGTTTGGCAACCACTACTGATGAGTTCAGGGGACGTAAATGTAAATATCTTCACTGCAATGATTGGTACAATCGTATTCGGAATCGGAGTTGATGATGCCATTCACGTTATGCATAGAATACAAGAAGAAGGAGAAAGCGCAGTTGGAATCAGCCATTCTATTGAAAAAACGGGTCAGACCATTTTTGAAACCACAGCAACCACTGTAGCAGGATTAGGTGCGGGATTCTTTGTTGCGTTCCCAGGTTTAGTAAATTTCTTTGTCCTAATGATGTTATTAATTGCATTTGCTTTTATTACCAGTGTTTTCGTTTTACCCGCTTGTCTCACAGCAGAAAAAGTAGTCAGGTCTAAAATATCTGGAGAGCCCTCATTCATTGATTATGGAGAGGGAATTGTTCTAACAGATTCGAACATGAAACCGGTTGATGCGATTATTGATTAGTTGGAGGATGCAGGGAGTAAGCCCCTTTCTGTTCCCTTTCGGTGACTGCATTCAACTAAGCACCCTACCTGTCCCTGAGCGTGCAACATAATCAGGACTGTTTGGGCTTGCTCCAGCGGGGTTGCTCGTCTCATCGAAAATATGGCAACCTCGTCCTTTCGGATTCATCGTACACACCATACCTCGTTCGTTTCTGCACCATTGACCGACCCATCTCTGTGTCTCGAATTGTTTCGACCGCCTGCACTATGGAGAGGGGACTTTCCTCAGACTCGAAGTCTGTCAGCAGTCCTCCTGCATCCTCCAGTCTGCGACTATAGTGCTACATTTCAAACCATTGGCTCAAACAAACTCAGATTCGTCATAAGATATCTCGTCACTTTTTCGCCCAGAAATTACCAGATAACCCAACAGACCAAGCATGCCAAAAATAATTATTCCAAAACCTGTAAGCATAGATGAATTAGCTCCCTCTAATCCTTCTATTACAAACTCAGATGAGTCATCATTTATTTGAATAGGAGATGTTCTAGCAAATTTCCCATCTGGGGTAGTAATCTCAACCCAAGCTGCACCGGATTCTTCGGGTAACCACTTAACCTCAAATGATTCTGAAGAGTTCCCCTCAATCTGGAACGTCAAAATCTCAAGCAACCTACGTTGGTTTCCGTCTTCAATTACTTCGATTCGAAGGCTTGTAGAACCTGCAACGTGACCTAAATTCTCCATCGTGACATTTATCCAAACTGGATTTCCAACCACGGGGTCGTTATTGGACAGGATAATATTCTCAGGTTTGAGGACTAAATCTGATTTTCTGCTTGCTAATTCAAGTTTTGCCAAGGGAGTAGATCTGTTATTGAAACTCTCTGAAATTGTCTGACCTGAGAGGTCTTGACCTGTAACCCATATCCAAAGGTCCCAAGAATTTTGACGGCTAACTTCTGGAATTATTGAATCTATGTCAACATTAGCAGCCAAAGGTATCGCATTACCTGCACCGGTTCCAGCAATTATCTCCATTGATGCATTTCCATCCAGTAATGCGAAGTCAGGTAAATTCATACCACGTGGGATAATAAGCCAGTGAAGCATTAAAGAATCAACATCCAATCCTTCGGGTTCTTTGACCAAAAATTCAAACTGCATGTCCTTCCAATCTCGTTCTTGAACTTCCTCGGAAGGATTTGGTGAGATAATTGAAGTAACCAGAGGTTGATTTCCATCCACGACAACCCATGTAGCGATTTTTTCATTTAAAGTGCGGTCGATAGCCCCTATTGGTAAGTTCACTAAATCAAGTGTAACAGGATAAATCCCCGAGTAGTTTGATGCTGTTATTTGAACATTTGAGGTCCCATTATTTGATACTCCAAAGAACGAATAATCACTGTATTTTGCAGAAATTTCTACAGATTCTAGTACCAATTGTTCACCCTTTGTCCAAATTACATCGGCGACAATTTCTGCAGGATTCCCAGGAGCAATGTAGGAATTGTTATCAACGAACATTACGGAATCTAAATCTACCTGCATTTCACTAGAATATCTCCATTGTCTCGCCAATTCCCTCGAGAATGATTGTCCTGCATCATCCTTTACCTCAACCATAACCGTCCTAACTAAAGAGGAGTCTGGATTAAATTGCCAATCGATATTAAATGCAATTTCCAGTGTAAATTCTGGGTCAAAATGGCTTGTATTTCCAAGAATTTCACAACCAATTATTTCGATTGTTTGAATTAAAGATTCACATCCGGTTAGAGCTGACCACTGTAAGTTCAGATTTTCACCGGTCGAGTAGCCAAGGTCTATGTCAACATATTCAATATCACCGTAGCCATTTATGTCAGAAATAGGAATTTCTAATGTGTAGACTTGACTAGGGTGTAGCCAATAATCATCTTGACCCCATTGAAGGCCCTGTTGCAAAATTGTTGGTGGGCCATCGTTTCCAAATTTTAAGATAAAAAGTGGGTCCTCAGGACTTCCAGAATCAATTAGATAATGCCCTGCTGGATCGATTATCTCTAACCAACCAAACAATACATCCCCTCCATTGAAATTACTTACATCGATGATTTTTGAATAAATGCCTTGGAAACCATTTAGATTGGACGGCTTATCAAGTTCAATTATTTCATGGCCACCTTCCGTACTTTGGATATGTAAGAATGCATGCCTTGGTAAAACTGGTCTGTCACTTATCAGGAATTCTAACTCCAAAGGCTCTGAAGTCGATTTATGGTCAAATTTACCAATATTTGATGAAACGATAATAGGAGATGTTTCGTCTAGTCTGAAAGTCGCATTCTTACCCACATTCCAAGAAACTTCTTGCCCGTATAAGCCCTCTACCGAGATTGCTAAATCGTACTTAGTCAAACTAGGGTCTGGAGAGAAATTTAATGATGCAACACCATTGTATAATGAACGAGTTGAGTCGGTTACGGTGCCATCAACTAACAAAACTATGTTGAAATTATCAGATATTGGATAAGAAGTCAAATTATCAAATTTTAATTCCACTTCAACAGTGCATTCACTTGAAGGATCAATATATGGATCAACGATGGATGATCTACTTCCATTACCGTAAGACAGACCCCAATCAACCACAGTAATGTCTTGTTCTACACCCATGTCATTTCCTAATCCAAGGCGGTATTGAGCAGGTTCTGATGAAATTTCATCCATGTTAATTGCGCTGTAGGCTATCAATCCTTCTTCATCAGGCCATATTGTAGAGATTTTGACCTTGTGGTAGAATTCAACCAACGATTGGTCAAAAGAATAATTGAAATCACCTAGTATTAATGCTTGTTCAACATTGCAATTCATCGTTGTAAGTGAACATTCCATATTTCTGACTAGATTGTTACCTGAAAGTGTGAAAATTGAACTCCATGCGTTATTAGAAAAGTGAGTTTGAGCGTCTGTTACACCTATTTCACTCAAATCAAACACGCTTACAAACTCATACCAATCCTCTCCAGCAACCAAAGTTTCGACTTCATTCACCATCTCCATGCTGATTGGATCCGGGGAGCCGGTGGTTTCGAATTTTGATTCAGTGATTGTTATGCTACCTTTTTTATCCATTATAATTGGGATTTTAACAACCTTGTAACCTGAAGATTCGGGTAGCACACCAATTTGGGAATTTACAGCCGAAATTATTCCCTTAGATGATTCACCTTCTATCTCCGCTGTAAACGAATATGGTATGGTCAGTCCTGAAATAATTATATCTCTTGATTCTGAACTTGAAGCTTTTACAGTAATCTTGTGAATTTCTAATCCATTTAGTGTAGAATTCGGGTTTGTACTCTTTAAATCATTGAACAAAGACTGCATTTCAATGTCTGAAAATTCAACTAATTCTGGGAACGAAAGACTCGGTACCGATTTAGTAAGTATTAAGTTACTCCCAAAATAAAAATCAAGTTGTAAATTGTTCACGCTCTGTGATTTTGGAGTGACAAAGAAATGCATATTACCTGTGGAATGGAAATTATTTTCCGCATAGGGATAAAAGAATTCAAATGCTTCCTCAGGAGAATTACCTACTGTAATCTCTTTTGATTTACCTGAATCAATTATTTGATTTTGTATTCCCCAAGGACCGAAGTAGCTTTTTTGCAATGACCATTCATTTATTCCATCAAGACCGATATCGATTCTCACATTTTCGGGAGACGATTGTCGTAGCAAATCGGCTTCAAAATAGTCAAGACTGTAAGAACTTGAACCATTCCATCTTGTATTTAGGTATACACTTGGTTCGTTAAGTCGATAAACCCCCGACTGTGGAACAGATGACCAATTGAGTGAATCACAATTTGACCTTTTCTCGAAGCATGTCTCAAATGTTCCACTTCCAGTGACTGAGTAATCAAAATTTACTTGAGAGAATGGAGTAGACGTTTTCCATTCAGGTGAGTATAATATTCCGTTTCCAGATAGTTTGGAGTTTGAAAAAGATGTGTATCCTGTCCATCCGCCATCATTTATGTTAAATGATTCTGCTATTCCTCCTCCAATCTTTATTTTATGAATTATTGGCGATTCTGAAGTAGAAGTCATTAGAATCTTTAACTGTAAACTCGGGTGTTCTTCTACATTGATTGCTGCTAAGTCGGCACTCATATCGATCATATTTGCAAATCCCGGGATCTCAGTTCCATCATTAGCATCGATAAGGCTCCAAAGAATCATACCTCCTGAAGGTATTTCCGCATCGATTGACATCAAGCCGTAATCAGTATTCATTTGCCCTGATGCACCTGGACCAAAAGGCATACTTGTCCAGTTAGCTGAACCTGTTCCTGCATTGGTACGAGGCTCAATTGTAACATCATCCACATTCCATCCCGTGTAAGTGACTGAACCATCACTGGAGCCCAATCCGAAACGAACCTGGAAGTTAGGATTACCGTTAATGTACGAACTTACATCGTGAGTTGATTGGGAAAATGAACCATCATTTACTGTACCATATGGGTTTGTGTAGATATTCACCCAAGCATTGTTAGTATTCTTTACCGAAACATATGCTCTGTCGTAAGACCTTGACTCAACTCCAAGTCTTTTCCAATATTTGAAGTCCCAAGTTCCAGAGCAAGAAGTACAATCGATTACAGGGGAGGTTGCCCAGTATGGACCACCCATGTAATTTGGATAATTTCCCGTGTAAGTATACAAAGCTGAATTTCCAGTATGTACGCCGGCTGTTGCGCCTAAGGTTGTATCATATCCGTGGGCCCATCCTCCTCCAGAGAAGGACCAAACCTGAGTAGAACCTTCAAAGTCCCATTCAAAAGAATTAGGTAGTACTCTTAAACCAGTTTGATTGTAATCCATTCCATCTATTAGACTACCTGCTAACCAATCGGCCTTCTCAGACAAAGTCAAAACTTTATTTTCAGGATGAGGTTGTTCGGATATTGTTAACTCTAAATCAGATATAATTTCTCCAACTGGAATCTCAATTGTGTAATCATCAGAGATTCCGTTTGGTTCCATGTGGATTTCAATGTCAATTTCACGATTTGAATTACTTGCATTGGATAGAGGTGACATCAAAGATATAATGAAAACAGATACGAGGAAAACAGAACACGATTTCCTCTGCATGGATTTGGTTAATTCTTCTTAGCACTTTAGACATTCGGCTTCATATGACTTATTGACCGTAAACTCTTGGGAGTAGTATGTCTGATGTTGAAGAGTTGAAACGTCTTGCAGGAATTGAAGCATGCAAATTTGTGGAGAGTGGCATGAAAGTTGGGCTCGGAACTGGATCAACTGTAAAATATACAATTTTAGAACTTGGACGAAAAATCGCAGAGGAAGGATTGCAAATTGTTGGAGTTCCTACTAGTATAGCAACAGAGAAATTAGCCAAAGAAGTTGGTATAGAACTTGTTGATTTATCAGATATTTCTGGCTTGGATGTTGTCATCGATGGTGCTGATGAATTTGACTTAAATTTCCAACTGATAAAGGGAGGAGGTGCTGCGCTTCTTCGCGAAAAAATAGTTGCTCAACAGAGTAAATCTATGGTAGTAGTTGCTGATGATAGGAAAAAAGTAAACACCCTAGGAGAATTTCCACTGCCTATAGAAATTACAAAATTTTCTTACAATACCACCATCAAACAAATCTCTAAGCTTCTGAACTGCGATGTCAGACTTAGGCTCGATGATGGTACTGCAAAGGTAACGGATAATGGAAATTACATTGCAGATGCATTTACCGGTCCAAATATCACAGACCCTGTAGATTTGGAGATTAAAATTCTAAATATTGCAGGGGTTGTACAAGTTGGTTTGTTCAATAATATCTGTGATGCTGTAATAATAGCCGGAAAAAACGGCGTAGAATCTCTAATTAATCCAAATGGAAATTTAGTTTAGCGGGCCTGACGGGGTTCGAACCCGCGACCGATGGATTAAGAGTCCATCGCTCTACCTGACTAAGCTACAGGCCCGACTTGCGGTCTGGCAAGTCGTATTTAATCTAATCCGATTTTACAATTCCAACATCATTGCGATGAGATTAACGTTCCTGATTCCCTTCTCAAAGATTTTACTGCATTCCCTGGTGAACAGATTACACACATCATTTTGGAATCTGCGGTAACGGCATCGATTAATGATTGAACTTTGGGGCCCATTGAACCATTAGGAAACTCTCCATTTTCGATGAGTTTTTTGGCTTCTTCTAAAGATAATTCACTAATGTCTTCTTCATCATCTCTTCCAAAATTTTTCTTTAAACAATCGACAGCTGTCGATATTATCAATGCACTGGCATTGATATTGACTGCTAGTAGACTACTGAGGTGATCTTTGTCGATAACTGCGGCAACCCCTTTGAGATTGTTGCCTTCAACAATCACAGGTATTCCCCCTCCACCGCAACAAATTACAATAACTCCAGAATTGAGTAATGATTTTATTACTTCTAAATCTAATATTTCGATTGGTTTTGGTGATGCAACAACTCTACGTGGACCATTAACAGTCTCTGCAATATCCCAATCTTCTTTCATGACCTGTTCATCTGAAAGTATTCGGCCCACGGGCTTAGTTGGGAACTTGAAAGCCTTATCTTCTGCATCAACCAAAACCCTTGTCAGTAGCACACTTATTGTTTCTGGTCTGTTTCTTTTTTTGATAATCGATTGCATATTTATTGCTAGGTTGTGGCCAATCATGCCTTGAGTAGCAGCGACCCATTCATCCATTGGTTGACTTGCATCTAAACTCATCAAATGCCCTACTTGTGGACCATTTCCATGAGTTAGGACAACTCTCCATCCTGCTTCCATCAAGTCAATTACATCACTGATAACTTTGGCGAGTACTAAAGAAGATTCTTGGTTGTCTTTTTCAGTAGGTGATGAGAGGGCATTACCCCCAATAGCATAGACTACTACTTTTTCCACACTGGTAAATTGGCAATACTACTGTTTCATGGTTTCCCCAATATGCACAACTATACACGGATAATTGACATTAAGATGTAAATCCAAATTATGGGTGACTTTGAAAGACAAGAGGCTTTACCACCAACCATGTCGAAAGAGTTCTGGATTGGCGATGTTCAGGCAGGTTCTCATGATGGTGAAGAAGTTGAACTCAAAGGTTGGGTAAAAAGGACGAGGGGTTCTAACAAAATTCGATTTGTTGTTCTTCGCGACTCCACTGGAACCATTCAATGTGTAGCCAAAAGGGAGGTTATCGGTGACGAGGCCTTTGAAGATCTGAAGGCTTCATTAATTGAAACATCATTAATTCTCAAAGGAACTGTTAACGTTGATGAAAGAGCACCAGGCGGTCATGAATTAGTTGTAAGTTCATCTGAAGTTGTGGGAACCGTCAATCCAGAAACGCCCTTTCCAATCACTGAATCAGCCATGGCAGCTGCCGACGGCGGAGAAACGGAATTCCTATTGGATAACAGACACCTGTACCTAAGAACTGGACGAATGACCAATATGTTGAAAATTCGCTCAAGCGTTTTCGGAGCAATACACTCATACTTCCGAAATAGAGATTTTACTGAGTACCAAGCTCCAAACTTCGTCGCAGGAGCGGTAGAGGGCGGATCTACTCTTTTCGAAGTACCATATTTTGGTAAGAAAGCCTACCTCACTCAATCGTGGCAGTTATACGCAGAAGCAGCAATGCCGGCATTGGAGAGACTCTATACGATAGCCCCTTCTTTCCGAGCAGAAAAAAGTCGGACTCGACGTCATTTGACAGAATTTTGGCATGCTGAAATGGAGGTTGCATGGGCATCGAATAGCGAAATTATGAGCCATGGAGAAGGTCTAGTTCGCCATATTGCAAAAACCGTCTTGGATGAAAGAAGTGATGAGTTGGTCAGCGTTGATAGAGATTTGGAATTGATAGCAAGATACGCTGATAACCCATATCCGAGGATGAGATATGATGAAGCGGTGGAAACACTACAAGGAATGGGAATCGATATTGAATGGGGTCAAGATTTGGATTACTCCAAAGAGAAGGTTCTGACACAAGACTTCGATGTACCACACTTCCTAACACACTATCCAAAAATCGCAAAACCATTCTATCACAGAGTTGACCCCGATGATGGGAAATACGTTCTATGTCACGATTTATTGGCGCCAGAAGGATATGGAGAGATTATAGGCGGTGGAGAAAGGACATGGTCAGAAAAAGAAATTCTTCAAAGAATCGATGAGGAAGGAGTGCCAAGAGAACCTTATCAATTCTATATTGACACTCGTACGTACGGAGGAGTACCACATGGCGGATTTGGCCTAGGAGTGGACAGAGTGTGTTCTTGGCTATCCGGTGCAGATCATATTCGAGAAGTAATCCCGTTCCCTAGAGATTCGAGAAGAGTTACACCTTGATGTAACTCTTAATCGATTCAAGTACGTCATTTAAGTCCCTACTTCGAATTGTTTCTTTAGCTATTGCTACGGGTTTTTCATCCCAGGGATTGAAACAAATTGAGTGCCCACTTTCTTGGAACATCCCGATATCTCCAGCACTATCACCAATTGAAATCGTGTTCTCCTTTGGAATACTGAGCCTTCTTTGTAGCATTTTTACAATTGCGCCCTTCCCGTTCATTTGCACCTGATATCTGCCAAAATCTTCGACTTTTCCTTGCGAATTAGATAACCAACCGTTAGTAAAAACGTGAAATTTTGTATCAAGCTCAAAATGATTGCATAATCCACCCCAACGTTTGACATAAGGCTTTCCAGAGGAATACATGCTAGCAATTTGCCTAGCAGTTTCCTGCATTCCACCACTTATTATGGCAATTTCGTGACCTTGTTCAATTAACCAACCAAGGCAGGTTTCAATCCCTTCCATAAGTGGCGTGTCGGAGCACAATTCCCTCAAAATTTCATCAGTTATCTTTGGATGGGAATTTTTGATCAACGCTAAATCTAACTTCAACCAATCCCATTCATCCAATTTTCCTTGATTATATAGATTGAATGATTCTTCATTTGATATCTCAAGTTTGTCGTAAACAAATTGCCAAGTAGACATGTGGTCAACAAGTACCCTGTCCATGTCAAAGCATATCAGAAAAGTCATTTGAACACCTAATCTTCATTTGGCCAAAATTCATAATGAGCCTGTATCTGTTTTACTTGTTTACCCATGATGTACAATATTAATCCAACCATCATAGCGAAAAGTCCCAGTAGTGTAATTGCAATTACTGCTAAACCAACCCCTAAACTCGTTTGGTTCCATTCTTGGAAGTTATCTAAAACATCTCCCGATAACTTGTACCCAACTGCAAATAAAACCACACCTGGAACACCAAACAAAATCAGAGGATGCCTCGATTCTAACATCCAATAAAACAATTGAGCAAATCTTGAAGCCGTCGCTAAAGATTCTCTCTGCCTAACTTTAGGTTGGGGTTTTGAATGCAGTACTCGCACCCTTAGTTTTTCATCTAAACTCATCGGGGAATCATCCAATTTCGCTTCAGAGAGATGCTTCAAACCCGAGGGGGATGTCGCTAAGTGAGAAATCTCTGCGGAATGATAATTCATTTCCTGCGGGTTAGAATTGTCTTCATCATTTGTTGTAAATGACATGTGGATGTCCCAATTTTCTTTTGCCCTATTAACTAGTAGCGGAATATCTCTTAACTTAAGCGTGGAATCTACATTCACAACTAATGTATTATTCTCCTTATTAGATTCTATTAATTTACGAGCAACTAACGGAGCCAATTTTTCTTCGTTATAGCTTATTACCTCGCAATCTACCTTTTTGGCAAACTCAATTGTCGAATCTTTACTTCCAGTATCCAAAAGCAATACATCCTCAGCTAACTCACGTGAACGTGTAATTAGGGAAATTATTCTCAATTCAAAATCCTTGCCCATTAGCACAATGCGCAAGGTTTCCATATACCGCCCAAAAAAAACTACAACTTAGAGTTCTTGTCTAATTTAACAATCTAAGCAACTTTTCGTTTGAGAAGAATCAATTTCGATTCAAAATCTCTAATGCATCATTCAAGGTAGTTTCGTTAGCCCAGTATTTTTTATTCTTCCAAATTGTTTTCCCTTCACCGTCGATAATAGTAAACGAAGGGGTTGATGGATTTTCAAATGCCTCCCAATATACCATTTCAGTTTCTTTTCCTTCTGCGACGTCAATCGCTTTTTGACCCTCTGAAGGCAGTAGTACTGGCCAGAGTGAATTGCGACTGCTATTCTCATTTGCATAAACGTCTATCATATCGGCCTTGGTTTCAAATGAAGGGTAGCGGTGAACAGTAATTATTCTCGTGTCGTTAGACAAACTACCGTTCTCCATTTTCGCGCTTATCATTTCTGTCCAGTCATGGCATCCTGAACACCCAGTGGAAACCCACAGAATCATTGTATTGGAACCATCTGCGTCTGCTAATATGTCTAGACTACTACCTCTGTCGATGTCTCGACCCGCAGTTTGAGCAACAATATTCAGTTTTTCTGGGATTGGATTTTCATCAATTATTCCTTCCTGATACGAATCGGATGGTTCAATACATCCAGGAATAATTATCAAAAGACTAAGAAGAATTGCAAAAACCAAGCTCTTTTCCATATCTCATGATGAAATGAATTTGGTATGAATCTTTGTTTTCAGTTAATAAGCAAATTCATCATAGTCCATCATTTCGGGTAATCATGTACGGGGATTGGAAAATAGGAGTAGTAATCCCTGCTAAAGATGAAGAAAAACACCTGAAGAACGTACTCGAAACTTTGCCTGAATACGTAGACCATGTCGTCGTTGTTGATGATGGGTCTAAGGATAAAACCGCTGAAATTGCTGTCAATCATAATTTAGTTCAATTAAATGGAGAAGGAGTGGGAGCAGCGATCGATGCTGGTCATCAAAAATTGCTTGAGATAATTGATGATAAATTCATCTCAGTAGTCGTGGCTGGAGACGGCCAGATGGATCCTGATGACATGGAGAGCGTAATCTCTCCAATAACTGAAAGTCGAGCACATCACGTCAAAGGAGAACGATTAGATAGAGGAACAAAAATGCCATTAATCAGACAAATTGGAACCTTAATTCTGGGGTTTCTAACGACATTAGCATGTGGCCAAAGAATTGCAGACCCCCAATGTGGTTACACTGCAACCAATAGTGAAGTTTTGAAACACTGGAAATGGGAAAAATCTTGGAAAGGTTATGGTTATCCAAATTTTTGGTTGATGAAGCTAGCTACTAAAGGATGGAAAATACAGCATGTTCCGGTAAGAGCGATTTACTCAGGTCAGAAAAGTGGATTGAAGATTATTTCATTTCTTCCAAAAGTTTCGATTATGTTGTTGATTGGATTGCACGCTAGAATAATTTCAAACACCGTTTCAAACCCTTCTTTTTTCATAATATTTGTCTGGGCGACATATGTTTTAGCTTGGATTTACAATCCGGTGCTGTTAGTTTTAACACACATTTTTGACAGGCTACATGTAAACTCAATAACGAGGGATTTGAATGATTGAAGGCAGGTATGCTCACGCAAGGCATATTTTGGTTGGAAGTAAAGCACTTGCGCAAGACATTCTAAAGCAAATTGTGGACTCAAAAAACCCTTTTAGGACCTTCAAGAAATTGGCAAAACAAAACTCTACTTGCGATAGTTCATCAAAAAAAGGCGACCTTGGACGATTCCATGAAAAGCAAATGGTTCCTGAGTTCTCAGCACAAGTATGGAAGCAAGAACTAGAGTGTTGTGACTCTTTTATCAAATCAAGATTCGGTTATCACTTGATTTGGGTTCACTCTCGAGATGAATAGTCAATTGGAGCCAAGGAGTACGATTCTTTTTGTAGCTCTCCAGGCGGTAGCAATCATACTGCTACCCATCAATATTCCTACAGTAACTAACGTACCCCAGGTCCATACATTAGAGACTGTTACCATCGAATCATCATTCAGCAAAATTCCCATTAGGGTAATCAACGCAACTGCTAGAGAGGTTTGCACTCTTATTAATAATGGAATTTTAATTCCCGATTTCAACAATCGTTTCATCAGATATAATGTCCATGTAAAAGCACCGATAGCCCAGGTAAATATCTTTAGCGAGTAGATATTTGCGACATAAATATCATTTGACTCGCTGTATTTGTCAACGGCTATCAGAATTGCTATCCAAACAATTGAGATTCCTAAAACATGGAGCGCTTCAACTACGGCAGCACTCGTACGAATTATTTCTGTTTGTGATTCTTTCTCCGTAGAATTCTTTTTCTCAGTTGACATTTTGATTTCATATAGTTCTTCTAAACGTGCTTGATGACTTCTCTCAAGAACATCCAAGCGCTCAGATATTCTCTGCATATGTTCTACAACTAACATCTGATTTTCGTTTTGTTCGTTAACTATGGACATCCTTTCAGTTTCAAATTCAGGCAATACTACCATTGGCGGTACATCATCAATTATTCCTTTAGAAGACAGTTCAGCTTGGGTTTTAGCAACCTTTTCTTCTCTTTTAGATTCGATTTTTTCTTTTTTGTTTGATACTGCTGTTTTCACAGCTTGATTCGTTTTCGTAACTGCTGATTTAGTAGCCGTACTAACTTTAGAAGTCAAATCAGCAATTTTTGAACCTGTTTTATTCAATTTTTCGATTAAAACAGATGTATAATTATCCTCTGACACAATTCTCCCAATCTATACTACAATGTGAATTCTTCTGAGATGTAAATGGTGGGTCTGTCCAGATTTGAACTGGAGTCCAAGCGTCCCAAACGCCCGAGTATAGGCCAAGCTAACCCACAGACCCTGTGAGTTGTGCGCACATGTTTACCTTCTTGAATGTCACTGTAGAAGTAAGTAATTTCCATCATTGGATCTCATCAGCAACCCTTGACTAACAGCTTCCTCAGCAACATCAAAAGCGGATATTGAGATTCCACTTCCTCGAAGGGCTCCTGAAAGCCTATCCAACCTTATCACATCATTTTCAGCGGCTATTCTAATACATTTTATGATTTGATTAGTAGAAGGTTCAGTATTTATCTCGACTGATTTTGACATTTTTTCTCGCATTTGGCCCCTTAGATTTTCGGGCATGTTCAAAATCGCAACTTCTTGCTGAAGCTCTGTAGCACTATCCGTTGTAGATAATATCTCCAAATCATCTCTAACTGCAATTCCACAATGCGGGCATGATTTCGGTTTCCCCTTAGTCCCCCAGCATTTCTCACAACTGGGACATCGAACTACGAGATACATGTCGATCTCAAAGTGAAAAGTCTGTTCTTCCATCGGTAGATGATGGTCTTCCACCTGGCCTCATTGCAGGCGCTGCTGGTGCTTTTGTATCAACACGCTTGGAGGCAGATTCCATAGCATCGCTCGCTGTTCTTGTAAGTCCTTGTCTAACTCTTCCAACGTTTCCACCACCGCTTAATTTGAGCGATTCTGGAAGAATCAAAGCTGCCATGGCAACTCCAAAGTGTTCTTGGGCAGCAGTTACTTCGTCTACCGCCACATCAAATGTGACTACCTCCAAATCCCTACTAGCCAACCTTCTTTGCAGGTTTCGCTTCAGTAAAGATTCTGTTTCCTCATAATCTAGTTCTGTTGTTATCTTTGCTACAACAGCACATTCTTCACCCTCAGGGGTTTTACATGCAGCCCATGCTACTCCTGCGCAAGCACTTGACCCATTGTACGCATATGCAGTAGCAAGATGACATTCAACAAGTGAACCCATAGGCAATGGTTTTGGAGGTGTGGCTGAAAATCCCATCGGAAGGAAAGCACCCTGAACTTCAATTAATCTAGAGTCTCCTAGTCCTAATTCAACCAGTCCTTGGTCATAGGCGTCTTCTGCGTTTTCCCCCCAAGGAGCTACAGCTGTCATCAACCATCCGGGGCACGCTGACCCCGAGGCTGACGGGGCGTTGGAGTTACCGTACATAGAAGGGCCAATATGGGCTAGGTTCATCAAGTCGATGGTTCATAGGAAGAATGTGCCAAGCCAATCAAGGAGTCTACTTTTTGCGGGGGCACTGGTCATGATCATCGGTGTAGCAATTATTTCCACAATGCAAGGTGAAGGTTTTATTCTCCCGATGGCAGTGATTTTTAGCCTTACATTTCTGTTTATATTTTTCAGTTCAATGAAAAATAATGGCCAGAAATTACAAGGTAGCACCCCTATTTCAACAAACTCCACAGGAGTGGAAATTTCTATAGAACAAGACTATGAAGATTTGCCTGACCCTGAATCTTTAGGGTTTGATGTACCAAATCTTTGAATTAATTTGTTTCCTGAGTTTCAAATAATGCGGGTTCGGGACTATTTGGCAAAGTCGATAGGATTTCTTCTGGTATTTCTTCCAATATTGCATCCTCATGAAGTATTTGTGAATGCCCATTTGGGTCAAGTAACTCGATGGTAACGGGTTTTGGAATAGGATCTTCTTTGAGTTCAAGTAGCGTAGTATGCATCTCTTGTAACCTTTTAATTTCGGTCATTTCCAAGTCATCGGTATATGCTTGCCTCGTAACCATAATTATTATGTCCATAAATCTATCAATTACTCCTTCAATGTTTGATACATATCCAGTTGAGGCGGTTCCGGGGCTCACTTCCAAATCTAACTCTGGAATTCTTATCGTGCAAGATGATGAGCGTACTACTCTTGACCGAATATGCTCTGGTTTCGATATAAACAACTTACTCATACCTGGCTTTTTTCCTTCTGCAGGGATGAAATCAGTCTGTCGCCAACCGCACGAGTGACAAAGTACTGTAATTTGCGTATGCTCACCGAAATATGGTATCTCATCAATGTGAGTCATCATGCGCAATTGACCTTCGACCGAGCACATTGGACAAGGAATCTCAACCTCAACTTCTTTCATAGGAAACACTTACCTGAAATCATATCGTTCAGAAGCAAAGGCCTCAGACCCTAGACCGTTAACGCCACGACATCCTGGAGGCAATAACATCAATCTTGAATCAGTAAGTCCGATGATTTGCCCTCCCATGTCTACTTCGATAAACTGAGTAAGTTTTGCTATGGCAGATTCCAATTCTAATTCCCTGCCCATCAATCTCTCCATCCGAACTATTGCGGCTTCGCCATCCGCAATCCAATCCATGAGTTGCAAAGTCCCTGTTACATCGTGTAAGGTAGCTCTGTGGATGACTAGACCATCGGCCACCCTTGGTACTGGAGCATTCGGATATAGACTACCCATGTCGTGATATCGCTTTGATTCTGAACTATTATTGCCTAGTGGGTTAGCATTCCTGCCACCTAAATTCAGTTCACGTGGTCGTGAATTAGTGAATACATCAAGCGATGTCTGATTGTCTTCTTCGTCGCTCATGAAAGACATGGTGTGACGGTTGGTTGATAAGGGTCCCGCGAAACGCAAGTAATAATCCGCCCAATTACCGGCGTCTTGTGAGGTGACAAAATGGAAGAAGGACCAAACGCAGTAAAGACTGGAACCAGTACCGTAGGAATCACGTTCAATGGAGGAGTTGTTGTGGGAGCAGACCACAGAGCTACCATGGGACATTTTGTCGCAAATAAAAGCGTGCAAAAATTATTCAAAATCGGAGACAACCTTGCCCTCACTACAGCGGGTCTGGTCGGACATGCACAGTCTCTGGCAAGAACTCTTTCAGCTGAAGTATCACTCTACGAGTTGAAGAGAGGGGATCAAATGACTGTTAAGGGTGCTGCCACATTAGTAGCAAACATCCTCTCAGGAAGACCACACTGGGTTCAGTTACTAATCGTGGGAGCCGATGACGAAGGTGGCTCTGTTTATTCAATTGATTCAGCTGGTGGTTCAATTCCCGATGTTTACTGTGCTACAGGTTCAGGGTCGCCTTACATGTATGGTGTTCTTGAAGACGGATTCAAAGAAAATATGTCAAGAAAAGACGCAGTCGCTCTGGCTGCAAGAGCCCTGAACGCTTCTGCTCAACGTGACGCCGCATCTGGAAACGGAATGGACCTCGCTGTTATCACAGTGAAGGACGGATATGTTCCTGTCCTCCAATCAGAAATAGACTCAGCTCTGAAAAAGTGAGCAATTACACTCCACCTACGGGCTCGGCCCGAGGATTCCCGGGAATCCCATTGGAAGGCTGTAGGTATGAGGTGAAATTATGAGATTTAGTTTCAAAGAAATGAAAGACGAAATAGCAAAAATAGTACCCAAATCAATAGATTACGAGGTAGACCTAGAGGCTGGTGACATCGCAATTGTCACGCCCACTCCCGATGAATTTGGGGGAGGTGATGGTTTAGTTGGTAAAATCGCCAAGGCTATCAAAAGAAGAATCGTTGTTAGACCACACAAATCGATAATGAAAGACCAAAAGGAAACTGAAATCTATATTCGGGATTTGATGAAAGATTTAACCAAAATTGATTCGATATATTTTGATGAATGCTACTGTGAAGTCACCGTAATTTGCGAAAATCCTGGGGAGGCAGTCGGTCGACGAGGAGTTAATGCAAAATCAATACGCGATGAATGTGGCTGGTTGGTCAAATTTGAAAGAACACCTCCTATTCATTCAAAGACAATACACGACATTAGAGGATATAGAGCAGCGCAGGCTCAAGAGAGAAGGAAATTATTGAAAGAATTTGGTTTGAACATTTACAGACCAAAACGCCCCGGTTCTTTTTGGGTAAGGTCGACCGGCCTAGGCTCATATCGCGAGGTTGGAAGAGCATGCCACCTCGTCACTACAAACGAGAGTAGAGTGATGATCGATGTTGGCGTAAACATAGCTTCGGACACAGATCCCATGCCATACTTCACTGCACCAGAGGCCTTGCCAATGGAAAAAATGGATGCTGTCATCCTAACCCACGCACATTTGGACCATGCAGGAATGCTTCCAGTTCTATTCAAATATGGATATAGAGGACCCGTTTATTGCACACCTCCGACAAGAGATATGATGCTGTTATTGCAAACTGACTATCTCAAAGTTGGTGGAGCTGAAGGAAAAAGATCACCTTATGACATGGAAGACATAAGAACCTGCATGAGACATGTCATTGATGTTGACTGGGGGCAAACGGTAGACATTGCACCAGACATAAAGCTGACATTCCATAATGCTGGGCACATTTTGGGTTCATCATCCGTTCACCTTCACATTGGAGAAGGTAAGCATAATATCGTATTTTCCGGTGACCAAAAATACGAAAAATCTTGGTTATTTGATGCAGCAAACACAAGATTCCCAAGATGTGAGACATTGGTTATTGAATCAACATATGGTGCATCAGGAGACTTCCAACCAAGCAGAGATGAAGCTAACCAAGAACTGCAAGACATTGTTACTCGAACGATTCAGCGAGGTGGTAAAATGATCTGTCCCGTATTCGCAGTAGGCCGTTCACAAGAGGTTATGATTGCAATTGATGAATTATTTAGGTCTGGAGCAGTAAAACCAGTACCTGTATATTTGGATGGAATGATTCAAGAAGCAACTGCAATTCATTCTACTCATCCAAATTACCTCACTCAATCCTTGCGAAAGAGTTTGTTACAGGACGACGGCAACAACCCATTCACAAGTGAGTGGTTCAGACCGGTTCAGGGTAGAGACATGAGAGAATCAATAATTATGGATACAAGCCCTTGTATTGTTCTGGCTACAAGTGGAATGTTAAACGGAGGACCAGTTATGTCATACTTCCAAAATTGGGCTCATGAAAACAGAAATTCTCTATGCTTTGTAGGCTACCAAGCCGAGGGAACACTTGGCAGAAGGCTCCAAAAAGGATTCAGTGAAGTTCCAATGATTATTGAAGGCAAAACTGAAATTGTCAAGATAGGATGTGAATTGGTAACCATAGACGGATTCAGTGGACACTCGGATAGAAGGCAATTGTTGGAATTCATAGAAAACATGAGCCCAACACCAAAAAATGTCATCTGCCATCATGGTGATTATTTCAAGTGCAACGAATTGGGAAGAACTTTAAGAGAGAAATTCAAAGTCAGAACCTACGCTCCACAGAATTTGGAAACTGTAAGGCTCGCCTAATCAACAAAGAAATCTTTGACCACGTGTGCGGTTTCATCTCTTTTCTCAGATAGTTCAGACAACCAATCTGTTGCTCGGTCGATGCAGAGTTGTTTCATTTCACCAGCCAAAATCTTACCGGAACGATAATCTCGGTTTATTTCAGACAAGTAATTATCATCATCCTCGAAGAAATACATCATGTACTGATATGCAACATCCTTATCCGGGTCTCCGCCCAATCTTCTATGTTCTTCTACAGTAGTTTGACCACCAGAGAATGATTTCTTTATCTTTTTAGTAGCTGTATCAACATCATCAGAGAGGAACAGTGTCGTTTTTGGCTTTGATGATGACATTTTATCTCCTGTCATACCAACTGCAAATCTGTGGTATGTACTCGATGGCGATAGTAGGCCCATTCCACCCAATTCTCTTTCCAATCTCAACAAACTCATTCTGATACTGTGTTTATCTTTTCCAGCAGCGGCAGGTAAGTTCACAGTTCCATGTTTGGGGTTGGAATTTATGTCAGAGTACCCTAAAGAGGCCATGGAATCTACAATTTTCCCAAAAATTTGATTTTGCACTTCTTTGTTTACTCTACCGTTTTGATCAACACCCATTATTGCTCGATTATCCTCCTGAATGGAAACTCCAATCTGCAAACCCATTTTTGCATCACTAACATTGAACCAATTGGTTTTGGATGCTAATCCACGTGTCAGTCTTAGATGCGGATCTTGGTCAACACCTACTGGTACTACAATAGGGCGAAGCCCGCCGTATTCATCTAACTGGGGATGTAGAATGTCTCCGGCCTGGACAAGTGGTGCCTGAACATGAGCGAGGTTAGTACTTCCATCAAAGCCGTAAATCGCCTCAAATTCTGAAAGGTTCGTACGCTTTCCTAATTGAAATCCAAGTCTTTGTACAATGCTTCTCTGGGATTGAAAATATACGTTAGTTTTGTTTGGATCTAATCCCAACGCAGCGTAGTTTGCCACATATTCTTCTGTAGCAATTTTTCGACCTTGCTCTAGAGAAATACCCCTAGTTGCCGTCGACTCAAGATCTGCGACGGCGATTGTTACGTCACCGCCTAATTTTTGGAACCATTCCACTTGTTCAATAACCATGGAATGACCGAGGTGCATTCTACCAGATGGCATCAATCCAGTGAGTACGCCAAAAGGATTACCATTATTATTAGCATGAAATACAGAATCTAAATCTCGATGAGCAAAAACAATTCCTCTTCGATGTAGTTTTGAAGGATTTGGAATATTCATGTCTCCGGTGGATGATAGGCCAAACTTTTCTATTATCTTAGAATAGTCTGTTGATTGGGATGACCCCCAAGGGTCTATCACTAAATCGTCATTCATCATCCTCACCCTCAACGGTATCACGAATCAAGGCTTCGGAAATTATGTACTCTTTTTCGTCTTTTTTTATCAAAAGGTAAATTCCCGCAACACTACTTACCAGTACTGCCAAACCAGCATATGGAAGCCATGCAATACCTGAATCAATAGGTTTCGGACTAATCAACCAGGTAAATCTGAGGTTTTCTTGGTCATCAAATCTTTTAGACCATTGGAACAAATCGGTTGTTGAGTGACCAGCTATTGTTAATGCAACCGATTTGTTATTGAAAAATTGAGTCCTGCCTGTGACATCATATTCAGTTTCATTCGATAGTGTAAAACTCACATTATGGCCTCTTAGTACACTGAAATATAGATTTGAACCTTCCTGTCTCCAACCTTCCATAGAATTTGATTCTTCCACGGAAATCTCCGATAATGAAGAATTAATTACCAATGAATTGCCAATATTTGCAATCCATGTGATAGGAACATTCCAAGCGTTTGGTGCTGCTGCCTTACACTGTTCTGTGTCTTCGTGAATAAATGTCAGAGTTAGATTATCCATCTGGTGATCAAACTGATTACATCTTTCAACAGTCCAGTATGAATATGCTTCGCCCCAGGTAGTATACCATATGTCATCCCTTTGCGAGAATAACTCCAGTACCTCTGAATCGTGCCTGACATTTAGGTCGCTAATTCTTCCAATCCAATACATGTTAACTAAACCACCTGAATCTAATTGTGACTCTACTTCGCTAACATCTGCAATTCCTTTTTCGAGAGAACCACCCCTTCTTCCCAAGTCGAACCAATCAAATTCATGCAATGGCTCATTACTTGAATTATGCCACGCTTTCGCTGTTTGACCAGTATTATCACCATGAACCATGTATCCCTGATTTTCAATTATCGTGTGTTGATATGCAGATAGATCATCTGGAGTGTAGGTTGAAATTACATTTTGCCCCCACTTTGATGCATCTACCCTATTCTCAATGTACTCCCTGCATTCAATCGCTACGGCACCGGGGTCTGCCCTCCATTCGAGGTTTGGCATTCCATAGCAACCAAATTCATCACCATTCTCTAAAAAATCTTGACCCATTGTATATAGCCAGTTATCCTCTTCCCATTTTGCGTCCGCAACGACCACAGGTGCCAAAGTCGCAGACAGCAACATAGCGAGGACCAGCATACGCATGTGATTACGCTCAAGAACCCTACATTTCATTATTTTCAACTAAAGAATAGAAGTAATCATCAAAGACAAGATAGTTTCAGGGAAATACATGAGTGACCTCAAAAAAGCCTGGATGGCCTTAGAGGAACACTACAAAATAGTGCCAGCAGCCGAAAAAATTACTGGCGACCATGCTTACAATTTTTTGAGATGGACTCTTGGTTCATTTTTTAGAACAATTCTGAGAATGAAAATACGTGGTGTCAAGAACGTACCAAAGAAGGGACCAACGATACTTGCCGCTAATCACTTATCACACGTAGACCCAATTCTTGTGATTTTAGCCTCTAGGAGAAAAACCCACTATTTGGCAAAAGACGGACATTTCAAAAATTTCGCTCTCGCTTCCTTTATGCGAGCTACCGGACAAATAGAAACAAATCGCGAAACTGGAGGAGGTGAAGCGCTTTCAAACGCGGCGACAGTTCTACACTCAAATCGAGCATTGGGTATATTTCCGGAAGGTACACGCTCAAAAAAAGAAGAAGCGCCCTTTTTATTACAAGGAAAGACTGGCATCGCTAGATTATCCGCATCATATCCCAGCGTACCAATCGTGCCTATTGGATTGCAAGGTACAAGAGACTTCATGACCCCCTCAAAGCACAAGATGCCTCGCTTCTGGAAGAGAGTTACCGTATCATTCGGAAAACCAATAACTTGGTGGGAATGGATTGAGAAAAGAGCAACCCTTGAAGAGTTGCAAGCACTTGCTCACAAAGAAGACCATGAGATAAAATCTGCTCTTTCATCATACTACCGGGAGTTCACAGATGAATTTATGGACAGGATAAAGGGGCAAGGCGCTCCGTGAAAATCATCAAAGGCTTCCGTAACTTTGGTCGTGATTGATGCGGGAGTACCTAGACTTGATGCAACGCATCCTCGACGAGGGTGAAGAGAAAGGTGACCGTACAGGTACTGGAACGATTTCAGTTTTTGGACATCAGATGCGTTTTGATTTATCGAAAGGTTTTCCAATGGTTACCACAAAGAAACTACATCTAAAATCGATTGTTCACGAATTATTGTGGTTTTTAGCAGGTGATACGAACATAAAGTACCTGCAAGATAATGGAGTAAGAATTTGGAATGAGTGGGCTGATGAGAATGGCGATTTAGGTCCCGTTTATGGCAAGCAATGGCGGAAATGGGAGTCTAAAGATGGACGAATAATCGACCAAGTCAAACAAGCCATTGAGATGATTAAAAACAACCCCAATTCTCGTAGAATTATAGTAAGTGCATGGAATGTAGGAGAGTTGGACGAAATGGCTCTGATGCCTTGCCATGCTTTTTTCCAATTCCATGTCGCTAATGGCAAACTCAATTGTCAATTATATCAAAGAAGTGCAGACGTATTTCTGGGAGTACCATTCAACATAGCGTCTTATGCATTACTAACCCATATGATGGCTCAAGTATGCGATCTAGATGCTGGAACATTTGTTCATACTCTTGGAGATGCACACTTGTACAATAACCATCTCGACCAAGCAAAACTACAACTTTCAAGGACACCAATAGAACCCTTGCCGACCCTAAAACTTAATCCAAATATCAAAGATATTGATCAATTTACATATGACGACATAGAAGTAATCGGCTATGAACATCATCCTCACATAAAAGCCCCTATTGCAGTGTGATATCATGCTAGGGATGATAGTTGCTTGCGATAGAAATGGAGCCATTGGCAAGGATGGCGACTTACCTTGGAGACAATCAACCGATTTGCAACATTTCAAAAATATCACAATGGATTCAAACTTGATTATGGGAAGGAAAACATGGGAATCACTCCCTGGAAAACTACCTGGAAGAGAGCACTATGTTCTCAGCAGAAGTCAAAATTTTGATAATGTGAATAATATCAATTTTGAAAGAGCTCTAGAAATGGATGGGTGGGTTATTGGCGGAGGAGAGATATACAAACTATTTCTTCCACATGTTCAGATTTTGCATCGTACAATCATTGATACTAGAGTAACCGAACCTGATACTTTCTTTCCAGACATTACAGGTTTGGGATTCGAATTGAAAGAAGAGAGACACATCGAAGCAGGAGACAAAGACCAATTTGACATGGTATTCCAAATTTGGCAGAAATGATCAATTAAATTGTAACAATACCTTTCCTACATTTTTAGCATCATGTATATGTTGATGAGCATCTGCTACCTTCGTAGCAGGGTATATTGAATCAATTACGGGATCTAATTCACCCGCAACCATTCCTTCGATAATCCTAGATAATTGTTCAACCATTACCGACTCATCTTTCCAAGTCCCCATATGAACTCCGAAAACAGAACGATTTTTCATCATCAACTTTAGTGGGTCTAACTTTGGTGTCTTTCTCCAAGCAAAAAACGCTTTGATCATCGAGGGTTTTGAAGACGGAGCAGCCGCTGACATCCCGTAAGAATACAATTTACCTCCTTCTGCAAGAACTGAGAGGCTTCTACGCAGATTGTCACCACCTATCGGGTCAAGGACATGGTCTACACCTCTGCCACCTGTCGCATTTTTGATTTTCTCGACGAAATCTTCTCCATGCCGATCGATGGGTTTACCACCAAACGATTTTATTATCTCTGCTTTAGATTTTGATGCAGTTGCCCAAACATCTTCAATTCCAGCCCATCTGCATAATTGTAAAGCAGCAGTTCCAACGCCGCCACCGCCACCGTGGATTAATACCGTGTCTCCTTTTTTCATATTCCCCAAGTGGTGAAGCATATGATGAGCAGTTAGGTAGATTACGGGCATCGCTGCCGCTGACTCCAAACTTATTTCATCAGGGATTGCAATTACTCTGGATGATTTTACACACACGACACTTTTCTGTCCACCGGTTGGCATGGCAGCGACGACTCTTTGCCCGGATTGGAATTTTGTTACATCGTCTCCTACAGACCTTATTATTCCGCTTACCTCATAGCCGGGAGTGAAAGGAAAAGGCGGTCTAGGTTGGTACAATCCCAACCGCATTAGTGTATCTGCAAAATTTATTCCTGCAAAATGAACGTCGATACAAACTTCATCAGATTTTGGAATAGGGTCCTTTGTTTCCGTTATTTTAAGAACGGAAGGCGGGCCTGATTTTGTAATAGATACACACTTTGCCATACTGCCGCTAAAGTGTTCGATAAATCAATACTTGTGTTATCCCTGATATTCAGTAACACGGATTCCAAGGCGACCTTTTCTTGCTGGCCTTTGCATTATTTTCTCTATTTTTGATTCAAATGCTGATTTAAGGTCAATTTCCATTGCTAGAGAATGGCCCATCAACAGGATTAGAACATCCGCCATTTCTTCAGCACATTCTTCTATTGGTTTACCCTTGGTTACAGCAGCAGCCAACTCACCTAATTCTTCGACTGTAAGTGCTATCCTGTAGCCCATATCGTGCCCGTTATTACCTGCGAAATCATGCTTGTGATGAAAATTAGCTACTTTTTTCATCATCAAACTCCAAGTATCTTCTTCGCTTGAAGCAATCCAGTCATCTACACTCATTCCCATGATGTTTATTGGTAGGAACCGATGATTAATCATTGCGCGATGATGAATTTTATACATTCTACAACTGGTCCAAGTTTTGATTTTGCATTTGATGATACTTCATCGTGACTCAAATCCTTGTATGAATCTCCTGGCTCCCTTCCTGCCGCCCAGTTACTGGAAACCAATATCGCAGAATATGGAATCTTCAATTCAGATGCCAATTTACATTCACGAGGCATAGTCATACCAACTACTTCTCCTCCTAATTTTTCAATTGCATCTATTTCTTTTGCTGTTTCAAATTGGGGGCCTTGAGCCAACCAATAAGTTCGGCCTAATCTCAAATTTGGTTGCAAAGAAGATAGTGTTCTATCCAAAGACGAATTCATATCTGAATCGAATGGACTGGTCATTGAAGTGAACTTTGCCTCGTCTTCAGAAAATGTCACTGCGACTCCTGTAAAATCAAGATATTGTGTAGCATAACCTACCGAACCAGGTGGGAAGTCCTCAGGTATTGCGCCTACTGAGCAAACTGACAATATCTTGTCCACACCTGCTTGGGATAGTGCTTCCAAATTCGCTAGATGGTTTATGTTGTGTGGAGGAGTTAGCCCCTTTCCGTGATGTCTATCAAGAAAGAATATTGTTGATTCTTTTGTTTTTACAACCTGTAATGGCACATCGCCAAATCTCGTTTCTGCAGTTATGCTTTCAGAACTCATAACGTCTATTGAACCTGTGGCCAAATCAGTCATCGCCGTTCCGCCGATGATTCCGATTCTCATCAGATTCAACTCATTCGAGTAATCTTGCTACAATGTCCGCCTTGGTTCCCGATGTTGCTACACCAGCTTCCTTCGCTTTTTCGACTAATTCGTCTTTCTTGAGTTTCATCAAATCTGCTTCGGACTCACCAGTTTCATTTGTTGTTTCTGAGACTTCTTCAACTTGCTCTGTCGCAACCTCCACAACTTCTTCCTCAGTCTTGTCATCAGCAGATTCTTCTTTTTCAGAAATAGATTCCATTGCCTCTGCAGCAGCTAGCAAGTTGCTCTGATCTTCTTCTTCCATTGCATTTTCAAGAGCCGCAGCTTTTCTTGCTTTGAGTTCTGCTTCTTGCTTTTCTTCTTCTGCATGAATTTCATCCAATGTAGGCCCTTTATCAGTTACAACACCGGATTGTAATAGTTGGCTCTTTCGAATGACAACATTCTTACAAGGATAGATTGGCTTGATAGCGTTTCTAATTTCTGTTTCAAGATCACCATTTAACATGGATTCTTGGACTTTTGAGTAATTTGATTTTGATGAAAAACCTCGAATAATTTCGGCAGTTTTTGATCTAATTGCTTGCTTAACAGATGTTTGACATCTTCTTTCAGTAATAATCAATGGTTTCATCCTGATTAGATAACCGTCTGTTGAAACTACATCTACCACGTCATCGATTTTACCCCTGTATCGGCGGATTTGTCTTCTTGTGTGGTCTGATTGGTGAGAATGGCCAACAAATGTTGTTAGTGCATCTTGACCAACAGTTTCAGTAACTTTGAATCTTAAAATTACGTGCATCTTAGTGAAATCACCGCTAAATTCTTGTTGGGTCATTTCGTAAACTCTACCGATAATTTGTTCGTCGGTTTCTCCGAGAGTCTCTCCGATTCTCTTGAAATTCCAAGGATGTCTTGGTGCACGGATGGTAAACCATCTTTTATTCTTCCACTTATCTCTCTGCTTTCGTGCTGCTGCACGTGCCTTTGCACTCATCTTCTTGGCTGCCATTAGAATCACTCTCAGATTGCGGGGGCTACCCCACTTGCAACCTTCCGACTAACATGGCCTATATGAAGGGAATTGATTGGGAATTGTGCTTACCATCCACGCTGGTCAAGCCTGATTTCCAATTTTTCCAATTCGTCCCCTCGCATTGGAGCACCTGCCATCATAGACATAGCTTCTGCAACCTTTTCAGGGTCATCGAAGTGAGCAGTTGCTAAAACAATTGCATCTGCCATAGTTTTGGGGTCTTCAGATTTGAAAATTCCAGAGCCGACGAAAATTCCGTCAACTCCCATTTGCATCATTAATGAAGCATCGGCTGGTGTAGCGATTCCTCCAGCACAGAATGTTACGACAGGAAGCCTACCCATATCGACTACTTCGTCCAAGATTTCTCTAACTTTACCATGCATCTCATCGTCGATTTTGCCGAATGGAGTGAGTAGTGACTCTCCTGGTAATTCGCTTGAATTTGCTAAAACGCGATATCTGTCTATTATCAAATCAGCTGCTTTATTGAGCCCATCATCATCTAAACTTTGCATTTGTCTGATTTCTTGGTCAATCAGTCTCGCATGAGTGACTGCCGCAACTACATTCCCAGTTCCTGCTTCACCTTTTGTTCGAATCATTGCGGCTCCTTCGTAAATTCTACGAACTGCCTCTCCTAAACCAGTGGCACCACACACGAAGGGTATGTCATGTGAGTTTTTGTCAATATGGAAATAGGGGTCTGCGGGTGTCAAAACCTCAGATTCATCGACCATGTCAACCCCCAGCGCTTGTAGGACTTGAGATTCAGCCTCGTGTCCGATTCTTGATTTAGCCATAACTGGGATGGATGTACATTCGATTATTCCCTTGATCATGTCTGGATGTGATGTTCTCGCAACTCCTCCAGCTTTTCTGATGTCTGCTGGCACTCTCTCAAGCGCCATTACAGAAACAGCACCCGATTCTTCAGCTACGAATGCTTGGTCAGGTGTTACAACATCCATGATTACACCACCTCTAAGCATAGAGGCAAACCCTCTTTTCAATAAGTCATCAGCGTGCCTTAGAGGTTTAATTTGATTTGACATACTTCCACCTTGTCTGCGGGTGAAAGTTCACCCTCATGAAGATATGTAGTGTACCACAGGATTAGTCTGCAAGAACAGGAGTATCTCCAGTAGCAATTTCAGCGTCTACTGATTCCTCTTCGTTCCTTTCAATCCATGCTTCTTCTTCATCTGGAACGTCTGTGTCAGCGAATATAGCATCTACAGGACATTCTGGAACGCACGCACCACAATCAATACACTCATCTGGGTCTATGATTAAGTAGGTGTCTGCTTCTCTGAATGCCTCAACCGGGCATACAGCAACACATTCCTGATATTTGTGGTCTACACAAGCCGATGTTACAACGTGGGTCATGATTCTCTCTCCGACTTACCCTAGAGCAATTAGAATATAATCACTTGCTATGTTTCATATTTTGAATCCTATTGAGGTAGGACATCTTCTAATGCGTTTGTAATAATCGACTCAGCTACTTCAAATGCGGTATTTCCAGGATATACCTCCAATTTTAAGCGCCCTTTTACAGTCGAATTTTGCTTTGGTTTCGCAAGTTTTATTTCGCCTGAAAGAAGTGAAATAAGATCCAATCGCAAGTGAAGGCAATTATCATCATCGATTCTAGATTCTAGCTCGTTCATTAAGGCGAAAAGAACATCTTTCCCTAAACGGGAAATAGATCTAGTAGCCTGATTTTTGTTACTCAATGTTGCATTTATTAGGTGAATATTCCCCCCTGAATAGGAGGTTGATTTTTCCAATTTTACAGATTCCGAATCTCCAGTAAGCCATGATAGTGCGTCAACGTAAATTTTTTCATCTTCAAGGCCGCTACACGTTGAAATCCATGAAGCATAATGTAATCCCATTGAAAATCAAACCATCCTGTTTAATCCAAGGGATGGTCGATCCCTTCCTGGCCTAATGTCCACTGCAAGGTCTTTATCACACCATCGAGTGCTTTGTGATTTCTTGCAGCTTCTTTCATACCATCACGGTCTCCATCATCGCGACACTGGTCAAACCATTGTTTCCACTTATTTCTTCTAGCAACGGCTTTGTCAAGCATCGTTTCAATCTCTTCCCAAGTTCGATTGTAGGACCTAACAGGCTGGAAATCATCACTGCTGTTCATAATTCTTTGGCGCAACCGTAAGTATAAGAATCTGACACTTTTAAGTTCAAGAAATTCTCTCTTCTTGATGGTCAACATCAATTTCCAAATTGTCACCGATGACGCATCTGAATATTTTTGATTTCACGACTGAATTTTCTCCAATTATTGATGATTCAGATGTTCCGTCTATTCTTGAATTTGACATAACTACCGAATCCACAGCGGCACCTGTTACCGAAGCACCTGGAAGTATAATCGACCTCTCAATGTGGCCACTCACACTTGCAGAAGAACTGATGAAAGAACCATCTGGGAGAATTTCACCTTCAGGCATTGGAAAAGGAAGGTTTTCAGAATTTTTGACAAGTGAAAGTTGTGCGTTCAATAATTCAAATGGATGTCCCACATCAAACCAAATGCCCTCTACCTTTTTCCCGTAAATTTTCCAACCACGATTTAATATTTCTGGAAATAATTCTTTTGAGAAATCAAATTTTGTATCTTTTGGTATTAGTTCCATAACTTCAGGCTCAATGATGTATAATCCAGCATTTATTAGATTAGAAAATGCCTCTTCTGGTTTGGGTTTCTCTAAAAATTTGGAGATATATCCCTCAAATAAACCAGAATCTAGTTCCCCATCGTGTGTTGAACTTAAGCCTACTATTCCAAACTCAGACGGATTTTCAACCTCCCACAAAGCCATAGTAACCTTTGCGTTTGATTCCCTGTGTGATTGTATCAGGTCCGCAACATCAAATGAAGCAACTGAATCACCAGAACCTACAACGAAAGTTTCAGTTAATTCATCAGATAACAATCTGACACTTCCTGCAGTACCCATCGGGGTCTGTTCTTGATTCACTCTTCCATTTATTTTCCAGCTATGAACGTGATTTATGAGTTGGTCTCCCTTGTAGCCAGTGGTTACGATAATCTCTGATATTCCCGAGCTGACCATTGAGTCTTTGACGTAGTCAATTACTGGCCTACCGAGAACTGATACCATTGGTTTTGGACGGTTTAGAGTCAATGGCATCAGACGAGTACCTCGTCCGCCAGCCATTATTACTCCTTTCAGATTCTCACTTCCTTCCACGAGATGCAGTCATGTCGACTCTTCTCATGGATTTCTTCTTATCTGACCTGCCTTTCTTTGAACCTAAACCTTGTCTATCTCCAGACATGGTCCCTCCAAAAGAAAGTGAGCCTTGATTTAACAGCTGGTCGACCATAGAGTCTGCAACTTTTGGGTCCTCAGCGCCGGTTTTCATCATTTTAGTCACCGATTCATTGTGGTCGACAATCCATGATTCTCTTTCTTCGCGAGCTATTTTTAACTTATCACGAACCTCATTAACTTCGTTCATCAACTCAACGATCTTGGAGTGTACTTCATTCGCCTTTTCCTTACACGCAACAAATTCGTTGTGGAACCTGTCACCTTCACCTTTGAGGAAATTTCTGTGTTCAAAGAGTTCATCGAGTTCTTTCGACATTTCTTTCGCCCTTTCCAGACAGTCCACAAACTGCTTGTGAGCATCATCAGCCTCTGATTTTAGAGTTGCAATTGCTTCGTCTCGATTTGAAATATCAACTTTGATGATTTGAAGTTCTGCAACTAGTGGTTCCAATTCTGCCATCTTTCGTCGCATGATTTTGATTTTATCCATTGTCTCTTTTTCTTTCTTTGGAGACATTCCGCCTTTTGTTTCAAAGATGCGTTCGAGAGATGTAACTTCACTCGTTAACTTATTGAATTCAATTGACGCGGAATTTTTATCGTTTTGTTCTCCTCTTTTTGATTTGGAGACTCCGATTAGGTCTCGGATTTGGGCTTGAATCGCATCTCTTCTTTCCTTGTGCACCTTTTGTTCGGCTCTGACTGCCCTAACTTCTGCTACTGCAAGGTCGACTTTTTCTCTGTGTTCCTTGTATTGAGATTGGATTGCATTTCTTTGGTCTGCAAATCGATTTGCTTGGTCGTTGTGGTTATTTCTTGCTTCACGAAGTTTCTTGACCTTGGCCTCCATCTGATGGAGATGATCTCGCAACTCAGTGTTGTCCTGAGGCTGCTGTTCTTCTGATTCGCTCATGATTGGGCGTCTACTTATTGGCCTTGAATGCTACTATTAGGGAATCGGCAACCGCAACGCAGAACGCATTCGCTGTTTCATCCTCGGCTTCCAAGTGGCCGAACGCCTTGCTGCGTGGAACAACACCCGCTACGGAGGTGGTCTTTGATGACGACGAAGCGCCCTTCGCGATTATTCACACATTAATTATGCTCAATAACTGGAAAATAACGGCCGCTGTAAGCCCTATTGCTCCCGAAACATAGGAAGTTATAGAACTCGTATTCCTAAACCACTTTACAAACTCTGGTCTAACGTTTACATTGATTTGCCTTCCAACTAGTAAGTCCCCTTCTATGTTTTCCAAACGAATTGCGACACTTGCATCACCTGAGCCCTCTGGCAGTAAAGTTTGCCAAGACAAGGTACCCTCTTGCAATAGTGTAGACATCCGGCCTAATCTGTCATCATCCCCTTTGTCGAAATCCGGTGTAGCCTCTTCTGGCCAATATGAATTTTCACCAGCTTTTAGATTATATCTAAGGAGTAATTCCTGTGGTCTAAAATCAGGTGAATTCACTCTTAACACGACTTGCCTATCTTTATCTGACAAGTTATGTATGTAGCAGAATAGATTGGCATTTTCTGTCACAACATTTTCCAAATCAACATCGAATAACAACTCTGGCATGTCTGGTTGTTTACCGATAGCCATATCTTGTTCAATTCTATCAATTAGTCTGTAAAATGCAGGTAACTGCCTTTCTGACCTGACAAATATAGAATCCCATAATTCCTCGGAGAATATGTTGTGTTCCATAATCTCGTGGATACCTTTGTCAGTAAGAATCTCTTTTATTTCGGTATTTGTAGTGACCCTGTCTACTCGCCCTTTGAATCTTCTGTGCATGAGCATTAGGAACTTTTCCACCCCAAAATCAGCAGACACACCTTTCTTAATATTCGATTCGAAATCTCTCAAGAAATCATCAAATTTGCTCCGTAGTAGTGGATCCATATGATTGCTCAAAATTTCACTAAATGGCAGACTAAGAGTTGAGGGGTGAATTGGTGGCTCGTATGCAGATAAAAGACCATCATTAGTCACCATGTTAAATTTGTAATTTCTTGTCGACAGGTGTTGGCCAAGAGACATTGCCAACATGGATGCACACGCAAGCAAACTTCTCTGGCCTAATTCAGAATCGGAACCAAAGTAAACAGAAAATGCCAAGACAGATATAGAAAATAACGACATAAATAACGCCGTATTATGACTTGCCATCGTCTTTGAAATCAGGCCATCGACCGAGGAATAGCCGTGCATACTATTTATCGGTCGATGATCCTCAGCTGCAGCATTAACTTCAGCTCTGAAAACTAATCGTGTTAGTTGCATGCGATAGCGATGGATTGCTAAACCTGCAGAGTAACCTACTAATATCGTCAATGCGATTAGAATGAAGGCTGTAGAAAGCGTAAATCCAAGTGAAGGCTCAATATTCTCTAACCACCATGATGGACTTTGACTGCTAAATGCCCAAGAACCGAATATGAACAATAATGCGAAGGCTGGTAAAAATAATACTAATCTCAGTCCTTCAGTGAGAAATTGCTTATCTATACCGTGAAATTTTTCTTCCTTATTTCTCAATTCTTTTAACACTTCAGTCAAATTCCCACCTCAACAAAATCCTCTGAGACAAATAGTCAGATATATTCCCTTGCCCGTCGAGAGATAAATCACCGTTTTCAACTCTTTTGACCTTAGAATCCATTTTCAACCCTATTTTATCGAATAAAGATGCGTCATCTTCAGTTGCAAGAAACATTGAAACAAATCCCGATTCACCGACTTTCAGGTCTGAAGCAAGAATAAATTGCCCAAAATTTCCAATCTTGTTAGCGACATTCTCAGAAGGTCCTGGTATTTGCCTTCCAGATGGATCTGTTTCGGGATTACCTAAAAGCATCGAGATTGATGCTTCCAAATCATCATTGAATGCATGTTCTAATCTGCAGGCCGTCTCATGAATGTCTCCATTGAACGGTAATCTGCTCAAAAGAACTTCAGCCAATCTGTGTCTCCTCTTCATTACTTTGCCGTGCTCTAAACCCTTCGATGTTAGCAAAACTCCTTTGTATGGCACATAGTCTACAAATCCATTTTTTGCTAGCCTTTGGACCATTTCCGTAGCAGAAGCAGGAGTTACCGATAAGTAATCAGCGAGTTCTCCATTTCTAACCATCTGCCCTGGTTTTCTTTCGTTTATTTCATAGAGTGCTTCCAGATATTCATCCTCGAATTCTTGAAAATGCCCTGCTCCCATGTAAAATCACCAAAATTAATCTGCACGGGCCTCAAATATTGTTTCACAAGCTGGACAACGTGCTTTTGCAGGCCTTTTCTCATATGGAACCTTTAGTTTCCGTGTACATTTTGGACAACCAAGGATGTCATTATCAGAGGAAGCCCATGGTTCTGATTCTTCTACTTCGGAAACTGTAGCATCCTCTTCTGTATCTTTTTCTATTTCTTCTAGTTTGGACTCTACATCAAATTTTGACTCACATTCGGGGCATCTCACAGACCCATTATAATCGCTAGGAACTCTTAATCTTCGGTCACAGGTGGGGCATGAAACCTCGATTTTTTCGGGTGATTTTGCTTTTGTTTCAGAAGTTTTTTGTTTAGATTTAATTGTTGATTTAGGTGAATTTTTTATTCTAATCGCAAAAATGGCGACCATACCGGCGGCTAATCCACCAAGTATTCCACCTATCGGTAATTCAAATCCAGATGATTCATCAGATGTCAATTCAGATTTTACCAAAATTTGGTCAGAAATTACTTGACCGTCTACATACCAAGAAAGAGTCACTACAACATTTTCTTGTTTAGGCCAATCGACAACCATTGAATAATCTTCAGAAGCAACTTGTTTGCCATTAACTGTTTTCATCCCTATTACAGAATTAGTGGAATCTGTTGCTATGATTTCGCTTTGTATAATTCCACCATCTCCATTATTACTCAAAGTAAAAAGAATCGTAACCTGTTCACCTGCTACGGGAACTCTAGGTTGAGTAATAGGATTAACAACGATAGAAGGGTTGGGGGAATAGTTTGGATATTCTATTTGATATTCTAAAGTGCTACCTAATCCAATGGTCCAATCAACTGCTATAACTTTCACATATACCTGATCAGCGTTAATCTCCCCTAAATTCATCTCGCCATAGGTTACACCCGGAAGCAATACCCTTTCCTCAGAAATTAAGGTATTTCTATCTCCATCCAATATTTTACCATATTCAATAATAACGTCCCTTCCAATACCAGTTTCTAAATCGATTGCCCATTCGATATTTACACCATCTTCAGACCTCTTGATTTCACCTAAATTAATTGAAATATCTTGCGCTGATACGATAGGAATTATTACAGTTCCTGAAAGATTTTCATCTACTACAGAGTCTACGCTTACTATTGACCAATTGAAAATATGGTCACCTTCATCTTCGATACTGAAAATGAAAGGAACTTCACCCGCACTCCCAGGTTGAAGCAAAATTGATTCGGACTCATGTAACTCGTCGCCGTTATCAAATCTAAGTGCTACACTCCCTTCAGCATCTCCTTCATTTCTAACTAAAATCGAAACAACGATGTCATCATCCACATGCCAAGGACCGTTTATCAAGGATGGAGAATTATATCCTGCTCCGGTTATTATCGCTGATTCAAAGATTAAATTATCACTCGAGATTGAGTCCCCAAGTGCTCTCGTGAGTTCGGGCTTACACTCAAGAACACCTGGTTTTGATAGCATGCTTATTGTATAATTAACAGAATCATTAGAATTAATTTGCTCACCAAAACTACTCAAAAGTGAATTGTCGAAGTAGCAAGATATGTTCCCAGTGAAATTAGTATGGCCGATGTTCATGACATTGAGATTCCATGACATCTGACTTCCAGAACTTGGTTCAATATTTCTGGTTAAGTTCATTTGCAAAAACGGCAGGGGAGGGGGTGAAATTGTGATGATCGCAAATCTCGTGTTGTCGGTTGTGTAATCATCAACATCTCCATGCAATTCAAAATCAAAAGCTAAATCCCCCTCTTGTACAGGTCCATATTGAAATTTAACTAGATTGGTTTCGTCTCCTAAAACATTGATTGAAAATGTATTTTCATGCACACCCTCTACTGACATATTGATATCTCCAGACCATTCAATATCACCAGAGTTTATCACTGGAATTTCGATTTCAACATAATCTCCGTCGTTTATTGTAAGATTTTCAGTCAAATTTCCATCTTCAAAAATTCCGTTAAAAATTGGCTCCCCAATCGAAATGTTGAGTGGCCTCAAACGAGTAATTGATTCTTCAAAAACTGTCCATTGATTCGCATTTGGAGTTCCAACATCACCAGAAAGGCTAACAGTCAGATTTGAGATTCCAAGGGGTGCTAAACCAAGTGTAGATTCGATGTAGTAATTTACCCCATCATCAACTAGCAAATTACCTGAATCTGAATCAATGAGATTTCCTTCCAAATCTGAAAGAGTTGCATTCCAAAACACTTGTGAGGATGATGCACCGCCTACACCAGTCAGTGTTATGTTCAATTCAATCGGACCTTCGCCAACTAGCTCATCCCCAACAATCAAGACCTCAGAGATTACTCCTCCTGATGATTGAACCACTGGAACCAAAGCTAGTGTTAACAAACACATCAATGCGATGGCTCTCCGCATGTTTCATGTCAAACCAAGGGGGTTCTTCACATTCACCCACCCTTAAGGGTGGGTCGGTGACTTTATTCAAGGGTGGCAGTTCGGCGCACTGATAGCAATGGATGTAGATGACCTCTTGTCAGTGTCGCCTAAACTATTGGCTCAAGCAATTCTACACCAAAGAGAACGCTTGATGGAACAGATTCCAAAGGAATTGGAGGCAAGCACATCTGATCTCCAAAAATCCGAACCGTTGGCAAAGGCAGCCAGAATTGAAAGGGACAAAATTAATTCCAAAGTCAGTAAGTTGAAATCTGAACGAGACACCTCCCAACAAAAGGCCAAAGTTTTATTTGAGAATTCTAATAAGATATACAACGAATTGTTAGATTCAGGTGGAATAAAAAATCCTAACCCAAAATGGGCTAGAGACAAATTGGAAGCGAATCTAAAGGCTATCGAAGATAAGTTGCAGACAAGTGCTGGAAATCATAAGACAGAAGAGAAATACATCAATGAAATGAAGAATCTTGTAAAAGAACACGAAGAGTGGGTCGAAGCAAATGCATCTTCTCAGCCAAAATTACTCGAAATGAGAGACGCAAGAAAAGAAGCCAAAAAATTACTCGACATTGCGCAAAAAGCACATGAAGCCATGGTTGAATTAGCTGGTGAAAATGATGAGAAGCATGAACAATTCATGACGTGGGAAAAAGTTCGTAGGGACAGCCTCTCCAAAACGAGGAAACTAAATGACATCATGAAGTTCTCAGAAAAATCATTGTCATATTGGAATCAAAAAATTGAAGATGATAAATTTGAACCCTTACTACAAAATAGCGTAAATGTGAAATTAGGAAAGATGTCTTCCTTTGCAATTTCAAGGGCCAAAAAATTGGCTGAAGAAAAATCGTCTGTACGTGGTGGTGAGGAAGAATGAGCGATTTCTGTGAAATCACTGGTATGTCTATAAACGATGCGAATAAGTTTGAGTTTATTCACTCAAAAATGATCGAAGAGTTTAGTCCCAAAGAAATTGATGAGAAATATCTCGAAAAACTTGAAAATGAAATCTCAACTTCAATAAAGCGAATTCTTCCACATAAAAGTGATTCAAAACAGAGAGAGAGTTTAACAAATCACCTATCGAGAACGTTAGGTAAAAAATTCAAATCTTCAGATGTCAAATCATTCGGTTCTTCCGTGACTGGCCTTAATATCAAAGGCGGAGACCTAGACCTTTGTTTTGTAATACCTGGTGCAAACCAGAAAAGTACAATTCAAAACATGGCTAAGGTCTTGAGGGGGCAAGGAATGGAAAACGTTCAACCTATTACTAATGCCATAGTCCCTATACTAAAATTCAAAGACCCAAGAAGTGGCATACATACTGATATTTCCGTTAACAATACTTTAGCACTGCACAATACGGAATTAATCAAAAGATATTCTAAAATTGACCGGAAGGTAAGCGATTTCATTCGATTGGTAAAATATTGGTCATTCCACAGAAATATTTCTAATTCGTTTGAAGGCACTTTTTCATCATATGCTTGGACGATTCTCGCATTGAATTATCTTATTTCAGAGGGAGTAGTCCCTAATTTACAAGATACCGAAGAAAAAATGTTGATTGAAATAAATGGAAATGAATTTGATATATCGATGGATAATCCTGAAACTATCAAACTATCAAGAGATATACCATTGTCAAAAATGATTTGTGGTTTCTTCGAGTTCTACTCGAACTGGGATTGGTCTAGTGATGTGGTTTCTATCAGAAACGGAGGGAAATTGGGTAGGGAAGAAGTCTCGTGGGATAATGAAGATCCGACTTCAATAGACTTGCTTAACCTTGGGAAATCTGATGCAAAAACTGGCAAGCACCACTTACCAATTCAAGACCCATTTGACATTAATCACGACCTTTCAAAAGTATTAACTGCACAAGGCGAATTACAAATTCTAAATGAAATTCTCAGAGCAAGAGTGGAAATTGGAAACGGATTGAATTGGTCAAAACTATGCGAAACTGTAGAACCTGAAAGGCTAGCAGACTTAGAACCTGAAGATTTGTTCCATGACCTGAGAAATTTGCCAATCAAGGATGTTGAAAATAAGAGAACTAAAATTCAAGGAGAAATTAATGCTCTTGAAACTAAAATCAAAGCATTTGAAGAGGAGAAATCTGTTTCTATTAGATTAGCAAACGCAATGAAGGGAATAATCGAGGAGACATCAGATATCCGTTCAGAACACAAGAGCATACACATAGGTCTTAAAGAAAGAAGTAAAGAAATTAGGGACCTAAAAAAGGAGAGAGACTTAATTAATTCAAACATTGTCATCCCACTGAAATACATTGAAGAGCAGTTAGCCAAAGTATACAAGCGATTAACAAATGAATTGAATGTAAGATATATTCCTAGTTTGGACAAAGAAATTAGTGATTTCTCATGGTTTTTTGAGTTACAAGAAATGCACAAAAAGGCGAAAGATGCTGAAAACTTACACAACAAATATGTCGAATTATCAAAGCAACAGCATGAAGATATAAAGAAGCTAGAATTGTTCGAAACAAAGCATGATGAAGTTACAACAAAACTGCTCGCAGAAGAACCATTATTGAAAGATTTGAAGTTGGGTAGAAACGGTGCTAAGAGTTATGACAAGAGAGTATATAACATCAATAGAGCAATCCAAAATGGTCGCTCAGAATTTCAAAAACTAAGAAGAGAAATTGGTAGGTTGGACGCCTGGTTGAGAATTTCTAAGGGAGGAGGAAAATCAAACAAAGGTAGAAGTAGAAAAGATTCGAATAGAGGGGAAAAGGTAACTTCAGGCCCCGTCACGCTTGGAGACCTATCCGACTTACTTGCTCAGGCTGGTCAATCTTCATCAACAAAGAAAACCAAGAAAATAAGTTCAAAGAAAGCCGGTATGAAAAAATTGGGTAACTTTTCGGCTCACAGAGGCACAAGAGGATCGTATAACAGGAAAGAATGAGTCATGCTTTCGAACGCAAAAAAAGCTTATTGGCGAAACGGTATTTCCCCAAGAAAAATGGACTATCCTTCCATCGAGAGAATAAGACAATTATTCTTTGACCAAACTGGCGAAGAATATGCACGAATTTCAATCCAGACTCTTCCAATTCCAAACTGGGGTGGAAATTTGATACTATATGATGAAAATGATTTCATCAGGGGATTGCTATGGGCTAATAGGCTCCCACCAAATAAAGTAAGAATAGTAGCTTTTGTGATTGATGAAGATTATGTTTCAAATGGCTATGGAAGTCAAGCATGGAATTTACTCTTAAATTCCGCAAGGAAAGAGGGAATAAATGAAATTCAACTCGAGGTTAAAGCTTCCAATACCAAAGCAATCAAGTTCTATGAAAACAGGGGATTGAAAATAATACAAAAATTGGAAGGATACTACAAATCTGGACTTGGTTATGTAATGAGAGGGGAGATTTAAGGAAATAATCATGACCTAACTATCTCTGGTATCGTCCATGCTGAAGGATGTCATCAACGATTTAGTGGATGGCGAATGCATAACATCTGCAGCTTTGCTTGATGATTCTGGTTTCACAATTGAAAGAACATCGATAGAACTCAAACCAAACGAATTGGTTGGTTTTTTGGAAATAGTTGAATCATATGAAATTTCAACTATAGTTACAACAGAATGCTTCGTTTCATGTAAGAGATTTCAATCAGGTCAAACATTAATTTCAATAACACCTAAGAACGGTAACATCGGAAAGGCTAGATTGCGAATCGAACAATGTTGTTCTTTGATTGAAAATTATCTTTGATATCGCATTAGCGAGGCTTAAATGGCAAAGGTCGGTGGTTGCAACGCTGGGAGTGCGGGAGCACTAAGCGAACAGGTGCGATGAATAATGTCAGGGCTAAAAGAAACTCTTGATGAGAAGCGAAAGTTGGTAGATAAAAAGGCAACTCAATACCGAACGACTCGTGACGAATGGAATAGTCGAACAAAAGAGTTTACAGTCCAGAGAAATGAATTGAACGCAGAAGTTAGAGAACTTATTCAAAATGTAAAACAACAAAGAGAAATCAGAGAACAAATGAATGAACTTGTTCGCGAAAAGAAAACTGCAAGAAAGGAAGCAAGTAACCTAGTAAAGCAGGCAAAATCAGAATTGGACTCTCAAAAGGGCACCAAGGATGATTCCGGTCAAGGAAGAAGAAAGGGAGAAAGAAGAGTAACGGTTCACTCCTTGAGAAGAGAATTTGAAAAACTCGATCGAGAGATGGAGATGGGGAAACATCTTGGCCAAAACGAAAAGAAGGTAATGAAAAGAATGAAGGAAATTCGTGCTAAAATAAAAGACATGGAATCATCTGAAGAAAATAATTCCGACCTAAAGTCTGCAAGAGGCACTCTACGCGAAGCAATGGTCGCTCAAGAAGAAGCACACGTCGAGGTGCAAAAAGCCGCACAAGCTGCACAAGAAGCCCATGATTTAATGCTACAGTGGAATAAGGAAGTTGACCGACAGAGAGAACTTGCCGAAGGTGCTCACAGAGAGTTGAGAAAATCTAAGAAAGAAGCTGATAAAGCTCATAGATTTTACATAGTGTCACTGCGATGCTTACACTCAATTCAAGACATCATAAGGTCAATGCGAGGTACAGAGTCTGGCGAATCTCAAAGAGGAGCGAGGGTAGAAGTACAAGACTTGATGAGTAAATTGATGAGCGGGGATACACTATCAACTGAGGAGTTAATGGAATTACAGCGCTTTGATTAAATTCAAAGACTGACTTTTCATAGAAATACAATGGGGCTTGTTCATGATTCAACGTGATGAGATTGCTGGGATAATCGAAGATTACGAGCGACTTAAACTTCGAATAGGTATGACAGCAAGTCATTCTGCCTTGGATATTTGTGACGGGGCTATTGAAGAAGGGTTCCCAACTGTCGCTTACGCGCAAAAAGGTAGAGACAAAACATATTCACAATACTTCAAGACACAAAGAACTTCTTCAGGTAGGGTAAAAAGGGGAATGATTGACAAAACAATAGTCCTTGATTCTTTTAATGATGTTATGGAGCCAAAGATGCAGGATGAAATGCGAAAGAGAAACGTAATTTACATCCCTAACCGTTCGTTCACTTCCTATTCAAAAATTAGCGATATTGAAAACAATTTCAAAGTACCTATGTTTGGTTCGAGAAATATGCTTCGTATGGAAGAGAGAACTGAGGAACAAGATTACTATTGGATCCTGGATAAAGCAGGACTCCCATACCCAGAAGCAATTGAAGACCCTCAGGATATTGACTGTTTGGTTATCGTAAAACTTCACCATGCCCAAAAGAAACTAGAGAGAGGTTTCTTTACTTGTGCGTCCTATGAAGAATATCTTGAAAAGAGCAATACGCTATTGAAAGAGGGTGTAATAGACCAGGCAAGTTTGGATGGAGCAAGAATTGAAAGATACGTAATAGGTCCTGTTTTCAACTTGAATTTCTTTTACTCGCCACTTGAAGAGGACATGCCCAAACTCGAACTTCTTGGAGTGGATTGGAGATTTGAATCATCTCTAGATGGCCATGTAAGACTACCTGCTCCACAGCAGATGACAATGCCTGCACATCAGCAAATTCCAGAAATGACGGTCGTAGGCCATAATACTGCCACAATAAGAGAATCCCTTCTTGAAAAGGCGTTTGAACTTGGTGAGAAATTTATCACTGCTTCTAAAGAACATTATGACCCTGGAATTATCGGTCCTTTCTGCCTACAAACCTGTATTGACAAAGATATGAATTATTCAATTTACGATGTTGCACCTAGATTAGGAGGAGGTACAAATGTGCATGTATCTGTTGGACACCCGTATGGTAACGCAACATGGAGAAAACCAATGTCTTCTGGAAGAAGAATTGCAATGGAAATCCGCCGTGCTGCAGAGCAAGATCGCCTCCTTGAAGTACTAACTTGAGGTTTTTATCTATGTCCGGAGAAGTATGGGTAATACTATCATTTCTTCTCTTCATGTTCTTTTTCGCCGGAGTGGGAATGGCGAGCATCCGTGTCAAAAAAGACACAACTGATGATTACTTAGTCGCCGGACGAGGGATGCATCCAGCATTAGCCGCTCTATCAGCTGTATCAACATGGAATTCGGGATACATGTTCATCGGATTTATTGGCTTCATGTGGCTAATGGGATACTCTGCGATTTGGATTTCAATCATTTCAACTATTGGTCAATTAGTTGCTTGGATTTGGCTATACAAATACATTCAGAATGAAGGCAATGAGAGAAACATTCGTTCCCTATCATCATTAGTTGCCAACGTCAAAGGTGCTCCTGAAGCTAAAATGGCAGCGATTTGTTCTGTCGCCTTCTTACTAATTTACGCCGGGGCTCAACTTTCAAGCGGAGGGAAAGCATTGTTCGCAATGCTTGGATGGGCTGAGTGGATTGGAATTATCATTGGTTTTGTATTGGTAGTAGCTTACTGTTATGCAGGAGGCATTAGGGCTTCAATATGGACTGATGCTGCACAATCATGTGTGATGATCATAGGCAGTACGTTACTTTGCTATGTAGCATTATCTGAAGTAGGTTGGTTTGGCGGACTACATGATTCTTTGAATACTATTGACCCTGCTCTTACATCAATAACCCCACCTGATTTAAAGCTTGGATTCAGTATGTGGGTTTTTGCATTTTTCCTTGGAGGACTTGGAGTCGCTGGACAGCCACAGGTTGTATCAAGAATCATGACATTGGAATCGGAAGAAGATAGAAAGCAAGCATGTATTTGGTTCTTCGTTTGGCAAACACCTTTCCTTGCTTTGATGATAATCATCGGTTTAGCATCTCGTGTCATATTCCCAGAATCTGGAAGTTTCGACCCTGAATTAGCACTGCCGTTGTTGGCTATGGACGTCTTGGGTCCATTTTGGGTCGGGCTAATTCTTGCATCGATTTTCGCAGCTACAATGTCTACTGCCGATTCACAAGTACTAGCTTGTACAGCAGCTATAACTGACGATGTTATACCAGAATGGTCTACTAATCACAAGAAAACTAAGATCACTACAATGGTGATGGCCTTCGTAGCAACCTGTTTATCTTTGGGTGCATATTTCACAGAAAATAATTCAGTATTCTCTCTTGTAGTACTGGCAGTGTATGGTTTAGGTGGGATGTTTATCCCACTAATTCTGATCCGAATGTCTGGATTCAAACCATCTTCAAAGCATTCGATAATTATGATGTCGTCTGCCCTTGTCGCAGTTATTACATGGAGAATCTTAGGATTAAATGTACATATTTTTGAATCTGTACCTGGAATGGGTGCTGCATTCATTGCTCACTTCATTATGGTGATTAGAAACCAGGATCAGTGGTTAGAAAAACTGCCTTCACGAAACAAAATTGCAACGCTTGGTGTTGGAATCTTGGTTTTGATTATACCATTAGAATACTACTATGCTACTAATGCTCCTACTTCGATGAATTCTTCTCCAGAACCTGATTCAATGTGGGACTTGGTCGTTGAATTCGAGCCTCACTTCGAAGAGCAGGTAATCAATATCGGTGATGGATCGACCGAGAGTTTTCAATTCAGCATCCCAGCCGATGCTGTTGGAGCCTCATTCCACCTAAATTATTCGGAATCCAATGAAGGAGGATTGAGTAGTCAATGTGATAATGTAGAATCGAGTTATGATGATACGAATGTCCCCAGCGAATTCAGAGTCATGTGGAACCTGCAGAACATTACTGGACAGAATTGCGGTGAGAATCTCTTGGGAGCCATCGCTACATGGAATGGATTCGTTCAGACCGACACATATGAGAACCACCAGGTTACAATTGCTGAACTTACTGTGGAGAAGGATGCTGGTGAAATTATCTTCGAGGTCACAGTGGATGTAAATCAGGCTACTCCGCTCAACGCTGATAATGGTGAGGAAATTACAATGATGATGCGTTACAACACGTTAGTCTCTTATGATTTAACTGAGGCTGAATGACATTCCTTCTTTTCCAACCTTCCAGCCTAATTCTGTAACGGGAGTCTCATCCCTACAGAGTGGATTTGTATGATTCAGATGGATGAATACGATTTCTCCGTCTCCTTCCCTTCTCTCACCTAACATCTGAAGAGTTTGCTCAACTGGCGGATGAGGCACCTCTTTTTGGTCTCTATGCTTTAGTTCATCACTACTGTAAAATGTACCATCTATCAACGCAATATCAACTTCAAAATGATTCAACCATGCCCGAAGGTCATGACCACGCAATGTTTCCTGCCACGTGTCATGGTCAGGCAAAAATAGCAAGGTCTTTTTGGCCTTAATCATATATGCATGCATATCGGATAATTCATTGCGATGTGGTATCTCTATCGCTTCTATTGATACACCAGGATAGTGGATTATTGGTGCAGTCCTAGGTATGAAAACACCATCCGACAATAAGATCGACCAGTTCGGTGTCCGCTCAATTAGGTCTACCATTTGTTTTGAGCAATGAAGTGGGATTCCTTTAGAATTCATTGTTTCTTTTCCAAAAAGGCCTAACCCATCAACATGTCCAAAGTGAGCGTGAGTTAAGAAAAGTGAATCTATTCTCTCTACTCCCCAAATTCTAAGTTGCTCACCTAAAGCTCTTGAAGCCTCGAATAAATGGTTACCACCATCTGAATCAGTAAGACCAATAGATACTGGATATCTTTTATCGACATCTAAGCAACAAGTGCAACCAACTTGTGGTACGCCTCCATCTTGAGCACTACCGAGTATAGTTACCGAGACCATTCGGAATCCTCAGATTCTTCTTACCCACTGTCGGGAATTTGGATCTCTCATGTACCATACACCACTCCCTGAAGGGTGTTCTAACCATTCATTTCCATCAGACCTCATCGAACCGACATCATACATGGTTGGCTCCGCTGGCACAGAGGTAGCGAGTGGGTTCCCAGGCAATTGATTCAATTGTGGACTTTGCCCATATTCAGGAACAACTTGTTGCTGGTAAGATGGTTGGACAGTTTGCTGATATAGACCCGGATTGCTTTGAAGAGCCATTTCGGATGCCATGATTTCCTCTGTGCTCCAATCTTTATCATCATTCCTTGAACTCATTCTTGAGAAAATCAAGCCTGCTAAAACAATCAATAAGAGAGCACCTCCGCCTGCTCCCACATAGATTACTACTGAGTTTGCGGAATCTTCAATCACTTCTTCACACCCATTTTCTTCTGCCACACCTGCGATTTCAGGACATTGATCTCCATCTTTTCCAAAAGGATTGTCTCCAAACCCATCCTTATCTGTATCGTTCCATTGTGACGCCTCGTTAGGGAAATCATCTATGATGTCTGCCCAGCCATCATTATCACTATCTATACAACCCAATATACCTCCTTGGAATGAATAACCTTGCTCATTTGGACAATAATCTGGATTATTACCAACTGGATTGTCTCCATATTGGTCATTGTCTGAATTCTGCCACTGTGTTGGGTCAATTGGATTCCAATCTGTACCAGTTTCTGGGTCACCCCAGCCATCTCCATCAAAATCTGGACAACCTAGTACATCTGCGGTTGAATTTCCTCTAAACATTGGACAATCGTCTTTGCCATCCGGAACACCATCTAAGTCTGTATCTAGATATTCTTCAGAGTCGAATGGGAATGCATCCATGAAATTCGCCCAACCATCTCCATCTGAATCTGGACATCCAAGTATGTCTTCTTTCCAAGATTCTCCTGCCTGCGATGGACAAGCATCTTGCCCACTTGCAAATTGCACGTATTCACCCGGCCAAGTTTGGTCTCTATCAAACCATGACATGTTGCCATAGTTATCTCCATATCCATCCTCATCATAATCCGACCACTGTGTAGCTTCAAGAGGGAACGCATCTGCTCCATCCTCTGTTCCCCATCCACTGTCTGGTGATGAGTATCCGTCCGCATCTGGATCAGGACAACCAAACCTATCGATTACAGAAGTACCTGCAGTACCTGTGCAAGCATCTGGACTATTTCCTTCCTGATTGTCCCCAAATCCATCCCCATCGGTATCGCTCCATTGTGTCTTATCCATTGGTAGGTCATCATCTTGGTCAGCCCAACCATCACCATCTAAATCAGGGCAACCAATCGATCCCCCCATTGAAGAATTTCCGTTTGAGTTTGGACATGAGTCTTCAGTGTCTGCCCAACCATCGTCATCAGAATCAATACATCCCTTAAGTCCAAGTTCTGAAGTTCCAGCAACCTTGTTACAATCATCAGATGAATCTGAGAAGTTATCTCCATCATCGTCTGTATCTTCATCGGCGTCTCTGCATCCATCTTGGTCAATATCGTTGGACTCGTCAGAAGTCCACCAGTTTCTGGGCGGGGTGTAAGAACTCAAACATCCGTCATCTTCATCGTCGATACCATCGTTGTCATCATCGTTGTCTTCGGTGTCATCTTTACAGCCATCATTATCGAAATCTGTTGTGGGATCACTAGTCCAGTTCCATGCACCACCCCTCGGGCAATCATCTCCTGCATTGTCAGTAATGCCATCATTATCATCATCATAATCACAGGCATCTCCTTCACCATCCAAATCACTATCTGTTTGCAAAGGGTTGTTTGTGTTAGGACAATTGTCTGTGAGGTCATTAACCCCATCATTATCCACATCAGCATTATTTGCAGGGTCAACAATCCAAACGAAAATGTCTAACCCCCAAGTTGAGGAAATTGATTTTGTTCCCTTCGTGATGGAACCTTGGAAAGAACCGACTGCAGAATAGTTTCCTGTGGAATTTACTGCTAAATCACCAAATAAATCTAAGTTATTTCCACCAACGGTTTCAACCCAGTCCCATGTACCTGCTGGGGTCAATTGTGCCATAAATCCGTCAACACTTCCCGTTGAAGTGATATAATTTCCACCGAAAGATGTAGTTCCAGAATGAGTTCCTCCAACAACCAATTTACCGTTATCGCTAGCTACAATGGAATCAGCCCATTCAGAGTCACTACTGCTTCCAACAGATATTATCCAGTCAAAGTTAGTAGACTGTGGTATGTATTTCAACACAAAGAAATCTACATCTTGGGTTGAAGAAGTAGAGACTGTTTTCTGCCCACCCAGATTTATTGTCCCAATAAATGCTCCAGTAACGTAAATATCACCGGAGGTGTCCATAACCAAATCATTTGCAATGTTTGCTTCACTGGCTCCACTCGGAACCCCTGACACCGTTGTAACAGATGCGCCGTTAGAAAGTACATTCCATCCCACAAGAATCGAGTCAGTGTTGGAAACAGCCTGGTGTGAATTACCTCCACCTCCGTTAAAAGTACCACCAGCTAATGCTAACTGCCAAACTTTTCCTGATTGATCGATTATTACATTGCTTGCGGAATCAGCTCCAATTCCACCTGTGGACTCGGCCCAATTGATTGACCCAGAGAGAGCATCCATACTTACTAGATTTACATCTCTATCACTGCTTACAATGTTAACGCTTCCAAAATTCGTCTCACCGTCATTACTTCCTGAGACGATGATGTTGCCTGATTGTGGGTCTACAGCGATTCCATCAACTTGACTTGAACCATTATTCACCGATGAGTAACCGGTTGCCCATTGCCAATTACCTGCATCGTCAATTTTAGCAACAAACCCATCCAAGTAGCTGTTTGGGTTTTGAATAATGTTACCGCCAAATGAAACTGTGCCAACAAATGCCCCACCGACGTAATATGAACCACCCATATCTTTCGTCATTGCCTGTATGAATATCAGTCCACTTGAGGCATCTGGAATATCTGCCCATTGCCACTGGCCGTCATCACCGACTTTAGCGATATACATGTCGCCGTCATAATTATTGTTATATGGAGAATTTGCTTGTACACTAATTGAACCAAATTGCATACTGTTTCTCGTATCTCCTGCGATTATCCATCCATCAAAACTGGCTTCCATAAAAGATGCATTGACGTGGCCTGGATTTGCACCTGCATGTACTAGTGCTTCTGGTTCAGAATCTGCTTTCTTTATTATTGTTGATTCCTCAAGAAGAATCTGGTTATTTAGAGGGATTACACTCAAAATTAATGTCAGTACTATGAAAGTGGCAAGTACAACACGTCTGCTCATATATTTATGTCGTATTAGGTGGATGATGAAGTCTTTGCTCAAATGTTTCTGTACAAAGAATTCGTTACTCCCTCCAAAATCCACTTTTTCCCGTTCCCTTGAATGGCAAAATGACCCGGAATTAGTACATCATAACTCTCAACAATAGCAGTTTCATCATCAAATTTCCACCATTGCAACAGTTGTCCCACATCATCGCCGTGAGATTTTCTTACAGACAATAATTTGGAAAATTTGGGATTGTCATCTATCTCTAGATACTCCTTAATAAGCAAAGGAGCCCTTTGCATTAATTCTATAGATTCTACTACATGAAGACCGTTACAGTTAAGCACCAACTTTTCAACAGTTTCTTTGTCAGGACCCACTAAACTTCCTTTGACTTTGTGAATGATAGCAGGTATTATTATCGGCGTTGCGTCTGAAATCTTCAAACCGTTTTCTTCCAAAACAGAAAAGTCGTTGAGGGGTTTTATCGGAAAAGGACCCTTTCCAACAAAGACATCTTCATCTGCATCATCAGATGTTTCATCATTTTCATCTACGATTGATATTTTGCTAGACAGAATGGCTTCGCCAATGAAAGATGCCAATACTTCCCGAGTCCAAAGGATGACATTTCGATCGGTCCTTGTAAACATCTGAGTATCATCAAAGTCCACGACTCTCTCGCTAATCAATAGGTGGGAACCTCTTGGAGCATCCATTAACCAGGATTCAAATCCGGCAAGGTCCAGATGGGCAATTCCAGAACCAGTGACCCATATTTCCATTCCCTCAGTAAAACCAAATTGCACATGGTCAGGATGTACATCGAACATTCGTCCTAACCAGCTTATCATTCCATCTTTAACCAAGGGCTTAGATGACTGGTCGATATTAACATCAAGGCGTTGCAGAGCCTTTTTCAAATCGAATGCCATCAAACCCGCTGGGGGTTTGATATCTATAATCTCATTCCAGATTACTGTCAAGTGAAAGCAAATCGGATTCACCTGCGTCAACGACCGTTATCGTTGAAACGCTGAAAGGCTTACCTGAAGCGATTCCTAATTCTCGATTGACAACTCTTGTCCTATGAATTGTAACCCCTGGATGCTTAGCAACCAGATTGTCGATATATTCCTGAGGGCAGTTTGCAGCTATGATTACACATTTTGCTTCCCCTCTTGCACATGCATCTACCGCTTGTCTTTGTCCAAACAACAGTTTCCCTGTTGAATTTGCTATCTTTAATTGTCTACTTATGTCCATTTTCATTCCTCCACACTAATGCTTCTCAATGTCTCCAAATCACTCTGGAATGTAATACAGTTCAACAGAACCAGTTCCTAGACTGATTGGTTGACCGACGATGATGTTTTCTGCGACACCAGTCAAGTTGTCTCTTTCTCCAATCACACCTGCCTTCAATAGATGGTTAACAGTAACTTCGAAAGCCGCACGAGCAAGAATTGAGTGCTTTGTTCCGGAGACACCATGTCTTCCGATAGCCCTCACTTCACCTTCACTAGTCATGACATCTGCAACGAGTAGTAGATGTCTAACGTCAACTTCAAGTCTCGCCCCGTCTAGAGTCAATTGTAATTCATCAACGATAGCCTGTCTCGCCGCTTCGATACCAAGATATTCATAAATTTCGATTATGCTATTTGTGTATGTTCGTGACCTGTCGATTCCGTCAATGTTGGAAATCTTTGCAAGGTTGCTACCTATTGTCGATAAATAGAATTCACCTGTTTTATCATCTAACTGGACGTTCGCTCTTTCGACACCGGGAACGCCTTTCAGCCTTAGATCTCTTATCTTGTCCTCAAGTTGCAGAAGTTCAGTGTAAGATGGAGGATTCTCAGCGAGTGTCTTCTTATCGTCCTCGGTTTGTATACCCGGTATCAAAGTAAGTGTAGATGGGTTCTTTTCCTTGTCGGCTTCGACGTAAAGCCTCAAAGCACGAGATAACTTATCTTGTACTTCTGCTCCTGTCATACCTTTTTGTTTTAGGTTACCTTTCTTTAGTTTCAGCACAAGTCTCCGCTGGGCTACGTCAGTTTCAATATCAGCAATATTTACTGTTGTTGTGACCTCAATTGCCGCTGCAAGTTTTCTTGCGGAGTCTGCTGAGTTATTGTTACCTTCACTCAATCTGATTGTCATTGTAGGAGTCGTTGGTACTTTCCTTGCATCGACAATTTCAATGATTCTTGGAAGACCTTGAGTAACGTTCACAGTAGCAACACCAGCATAGTGGAAAGTACGCATGGTCATCTGCGTACCAGGTTCTCCAATGGATTGAGCAGTTATGATACCTGCCGCTTCGTATGGGTCTATCATTGCCATGTGTTGAGCAGCGCCTGCTTCCTTGACCAAAGTTTCAGCTTGTTTTTTGGTAAGTTTAGTCATTTCACGCTCGAAAACAGCGGAAGTAAGGTCGTGAATCGTTTGTTGAGTCAGTGGTACATTCAAAGATTCAGCAGCAGCTGCGATACTTTGGAATACTGCCTCACCAGCAAATTCATCTTCATAAGAATTCAATTTCTTGTCCTTGTCATATATTTCTAGACTCTGGACAGCTTTTGCAGTTCTTCTTCTCCTTGACGCTCGCTTCATTCTTACAGAAGTTGTCGCAGAATTATCACCCGATTCCCTAACTGATGAGTTAGCGCCTGTGATGATGTTGTGAATCTTCGTCGCAGTTTCAGCGTCAACTTCACAGTATTCCTTAATTTGGTCTGCAGTCAGGATTTTTACGTCATCCCACTTTCTATCATCAGCCAGTTTGTGAGCGTGTTCTTCAGGAACAAGCATATCCATTAATTTCTTTTTGGTTGCGCTCTTAACTACCATCACTGGTCACCCCCTTGAGCAGCCTCTGAATCGCCTTCGTCATAACCAAGGTCGAATTCTTTATCTCCACTATCTCGATATTCAGTATTTTTGACCTTTGTAGGCCCATCAGTCCCTAGTGCCTTATCAACGATAACATCGATATTAAATGGCTTACCATGAACTCCTCTGCTAGGATCAATTCCATCTTCACCATAGGAGAACTGAATGATTCTGTCTGCAGTGTTTCTTACTGACAAATTTTCATCATCGAAAATTTTCAAATCATCCATTGCGTTAATCAATCTTCTTTGCATGTAACCAGATTTACTTGTTCTAACCGCTGTGTCGACAAGTGATTCACGTCCAGAAACTGAAAGCATGAAGAATTCTGTTGGTTCCAATCCTCTCTTGAAAGAAGATGAGATGAATCCTTTCTCTTGAGCGCCTAATGCACCTTGTCTAAAGTGAGGTAAAACACGTTGGTGATAACCTCGCTCTAATCGAGCACCACGAACTTTAGCTTGGCCAATACTTCCAGCCATCATTGTTAGGTTATCCATGGAACCACGAGCACCCGAGATTGCCATACCAACAGCAGCGTTGGTTGTACCCTCCTGATTCAGTTCGTTCTTAGCTACTTCACCAGCAGCTTGCTTACCCATGTCAAGAATGACCATGATGTTCTCTTCCAAAGTTTCCTTTGGAGTTCTTCCTGGGCGTACTTCGTACCCTCGACCATCTTTTCCAAACTTGTCTAATTCTTCTTGAACTTGGCTTCTTGCTTCTGCATTGTGAGCTTCAATTTGGTTGATGGCTTCAGAAGAAAGATCTTCATCATCGATACCAGTAGTGAAACCTAGCGAGGTACAAGCACCAATAGCCAACCTTGTGAATTCATCCAAGAATTTTGCGCCTTCTGTTGGTCCGTTTGTTTGGACAATGGCATCTAAAAGTCTTCCATCTTCTGCACCAATTGCTCTCTTGTCTAATGTACCTGAGACATTTCCTTCCTTAATTACTACATCATCGTTGGAACGGCTTAAGAATCTCAGATGAATGTTATCAGGAATGATAACCGAAAGCAAATCTTCACCACTAAAGCACTCACCGTTTGCTGTTTTGTGGACCTTTGGTAGTTTACCAGTGTAGCCGATGTTACCTAGCATTTCCAAACCATGTCTCTTCGAAATCATTGTACCTGGCCTTGAAAGTAGATATGCACCGGAAATGTGGTCGTGAATACCACCGATTACCGCTCCACCGTATCTAGGGGTTAGGATATGTTCTTGAACTCTCATCAGTATCTTTGCTTCTGCTCTTGCTTCTTCACTCTGAATAATGTGAAGGTTCATTTCGTCTCCATCGAAATCAGCGTTGTATGGAGTACATACTGCAAGATTAAATCTGAATGTGTGACCTTCCATTACTCTAACTTCATGGACCATCATAGACATTCTGTGAAGTGAAGGTTGTCGATTAAAAATTACTACATCTCCATCGATTAAGTGCCTTTCAACTTGTAATCCTGGCTTAGGGTTACCTGTTCTGAAATCGATTGTGGACAATCTATCTTCAACCTGCGTCCTCTCTCCCCATTCGTTTTCTGGACTTCCACAATGTGGACAGGAAACCTGCAAATGCTCTGGGAATTCAGTATCCGGGTTTGCCAGTTCAAATTTCCATCTGTGATGTAGGATTGCTCTTGGGTCGTCCTCTGGAAGAGGTGTTCCATCAACATCTTCTCCTCTTAGATTTAGGATAGTTGCCCTTTCATCTATAGAATATGTGACCATTTCACCAGCTGCTTCATCCTTGCTGATGAATTTCTTAACAACTAAACCTGGCAAAAAGTTTGGAGCAGGCATGACTGAATGAAGGTCGAAACGTTGTGTTGTTTCCTCCATACATTCAGGGTTGTGACATCTGAATCCAGCGTTAATCAGTCTGCTTCTCTGGTTAATCTTGACTCTTCTTCCGTCTCCTCTAACCACATAATTAACACCAGGGTGAACCTCTGGCCCTCTGAGAATCATTTGTCTCATTTGTTCCTTGTTTCGTGTTGTAACCCTGATTGGAACTGTTAATTCCTTTGCAATCTTGGTTGGGACACCTACTTCATTCACACCAAGGTATGGATCAGGAGAGATAACTGACCTTGCACAGAAATTGACTCGCTTTCCAGATAGATTTGACCGGAATCGACCTTCCTTTCCTTTCAATCTCTGTGTTAGCGTCTTCAAAGTTCTACCAGATCTGTGACGCGCTGGAGGGATTCCGCTTGTTTGGTTGTCGAAATAAGTCGTTACGTGATATTGTAGTAACTCCCAAAGGTCTTCGACAATCAGTTGTGGTGCACCTGCATCACGGTTTTCTCTTAATCTTTGATTGATTCTCAGAACGTCAACCAGTTTGTGAGTTAGATCGTCTTCAGAACGGTCACCTGAATCAAGGGTAATTGAAGGCCTAACTGTAATTGGTGGAACAGGTAAAACCTGCAGAATAATCCACTCTGGCCTGTTCTCCCTATGCATACCCAAGAAGATGAGTTGGTCATCAGGTACACCTTGAAGCCATTCTCTGATGTCTCTTGCGTTAAGCTTTCTTTCAGTTTCTTTTGCGCTTCCTTGATGAGTCATCTTTTCCTTGAAGGTTGTTGGCTTGTCAAGAATAATTTTTCCTTGTTGAGCGTGGCAGTGCATGCACTGAGCACGCTTTGCTTCAGAGGTTTTCTTTTCTATTTCTTTGATAATTTTAGAGAATTCAGTTGAACCTACACCGTGCTTGGTGATCAAGTCACGGACTCTGTGCCTGTAGTAATCCTGCTCAGACAGTTCAAGGTTGGAAGGGTGAGTTCCAACAGAGCTGTGTAGAAGTATTTGGCTACAAGTGTTACAAGTTGCCTTTAGAGCAGTTTTGATTAAGTTGACGAAACCTATGTGCACTACAGGTAATTCAAGTTGGATGTGCCCGAAGTGACCAGGGCTTTCGTCATACTTACAGTTGTCAGTCGGACATAGCAAACCTGGTTCGATAACACCCATGTGCGGGTCCATCAATCCCTGTCTGAATGCGTGACCATCGTCTTTGTATGTGTCAGCAGTCTTGACTTCAACGGATGACATCTTCCTAATTTCCTTAGGGTCCATCAATCCGAACCTTATTCCTGCAATCCTCTTTGGGATTAGTGTTGTAGCATTTCGACTCATCTTCTATCCTCCAGTTCTAATCTCATTGCCACCCCGAGACTCTTCATCTCGTCCAACAATAATTTGAATGCGTAAGAAGTCTGTACCTTGTAGACTTCTGCGCCGTCACCTTCTATTGGTGAAACGTAAGTTCTTCTCTTTGGGTCGTACCAAGCGATATGGCCTGATTTTGCACAAACGAATAAGTCAATACCGTCGGATTCATCGAGTAACCTGTCCTTGATAACCATGGATGCACCGTGAGCGATTAAACAATCACGCTCCATTTCTCCAAATCTTAGACCACCTTGTCTTGCTCTACCTTCCGTAGGTTGTCTTGTCAAAATCTGGACTCTTCCTCTGCTTCTTGCGTGGATCTTTCCAGATACCATATGGTGTAGTTTTTGATAGTAAATACAACCGATGAAGATTTCAGCAGGGTATGTTTCTCCTGTTTCTCCGTTTATCATGACTTCTCTGCCAGTATGGCTGTATCCATTTCTGACTAGACTGTCTCTCAAACTTCCTTCTTTTTCTCCACGGAAAGCAGTTCCATCGATTCTTCTTCCTTCTAAGGAACCTACCTTTCCACCAATCATCTCCAGAACGTGTGCAACTGTCATTCTTGATGGAATTGCGTGTGGGTTAATAATTAGGTCTGGAACTATTCCATCTTTTGTAAATGGCATGTCCTCAGCATCTACTAATCTTCCGATAACTCCTTTCTGACCGTGTCTCGAAGCGAACTTATCGCCGACCTCTGGGACCTTGTGGGATCTAACCATGACTCTCACAAGCCTTCCGGAATCCAAAGATTCTGTGACGTATACATTGTCAACATATCCTTTCTCCCCGTGCCTGATAAGCATTGAAGATTCTCTTCTCTCTTGAGCTTGCAAGAAAGCACCTGCACCTGTCTCTTCTAAGAATCTTGGTGGACTTGTCTTTCCAACTAGTACATCTCCACCTTCAAGATATTTCTCAGGGTGAGGAAGACCGTCGCTTTCCAAGTGCAGATATTCATCAACTGGTTTTAGGCCCTTAACTTCTTCAAGCCCAGTACCTGGTATTTCGATTTCTTCGACTTGACCACCAGGGAATCTTCTTCTCTCTGCGTTGTAAGTTCGATTGAAGGTTGACCTACCAAGTGCTCTTTGAACACTTGATCTGTTCATGATAACTGCGTCTTGCATGTTGTATCCGTGTAGACTCATAACTGCAACGATGAAGTTTTGGCCACCTGGTCTGTTGTCGAAATTTGTAGTATCCATAGCCTGAGTGTGTGTAATAGACCTCTGAGGGTAGTGCAATACGTGCAACCTTGTATCTGGTCTTAATCTGTAATTTGACGATGGAAGACCTAGAGATTGCTTTACCATCGCTGTTCCTCCTGTAACACGAGGTGTTGAGTTGTGTTCAGGGTATGGAATTAGTGAAGCACATACTCCCAAAACAAGTTGAGGGTCGATTTCACAGTGCGTGTGCTCGTTTGTATATTCCAATGGAACTTCGAACTCAGCGTTTGCTGATTCTCCGTTTGGTAACTTGATTTTAGCCTGCAGTTTTGCTACAGTAGATCCGGGCTCACCGAGGTTCAACCATGTTATGGTTGAGTGGCTAACAGGTCTTCCAGCGTGTTCATTTCCTTCAGGGATTACCTCAGGAAGTACAAAAGGCCTTGGTGCGATGTAAAGGTCTTCTTCTTCATCTGCGTCGATCCACTCCACAACACCTTCATTGACTAAGTCGGTAAAGGTCAAATCTCCTCTTGCAACCATTTCCAAGTGATTCTGAGTTAATCTTGGTGCACCGTCATACAAAATGAGTACAGGTCTTAAGATTCTTCCTTTATCGGTATTGATGAATATGTCTCTATTAGAAGCGTCATATCTAATCGAAACTTCAGGTCTTATCGAACCTCTTCTTCTTGCATTCTTGAATTGGGTTAACAGATTCTTTCCTCTCTTGTGCACTCCGTAAATGTCTCCATTTACGTGAATTCGGTCACCATCTGTCCAATCATCCGGTTGGAATACGTCCATTTCATCCAAGCGTCCCTTAATTTCGTCTTCAGGGATAGCCTCGGAAATGTCAATCATCTGGGCTGCGTTCTTTACCAATCCACAGTTTTGACCTTCGGGAGTTTCGTTAGGACAAAGACGACCCCATTGTGTAGGGTGAAGGTCTCTTGCTTCGAAGTGCGGTTGGCTTCTAACAAGTGGTGAAGTAACACGTCTCATGTGAGAGAGTGCGGAAAGGTATGTTGTTCTATCTAAGAGCTGGCTAACACCAGATCTGCCGCCAACCCAGTTTCCTGTGGCCAAAGCGTGCATGATTTTGCTACTCAATACGTCTGGCCTCAAACATGCAGTGATTTTCAGTTCTCTCTTTCTGTTGTGGTGTCTTTCGAGTTGATACTTCAAATCTCTTGCAAGTTGGTTCATTGATACACGGAATAGGTCCTCTATCAAGTCTCCAGCAAGTCTAACTCTCTTGTTAGCATAGTGATCCTTATCATTTGGTTTTCTATTTGTTATTGCCATTTCAAGAACTTGTCTGACAATTCTTCCCAAGAATATCGCTTTCTTCTTTCTGTCAGCTTCTTGGTCACCTAAGTGAGGAAGAAGTTCCCTATCAAGCAGTTGAATAACTCTTGCTTCACGGTATTCTTTCTGCTGACCTGCTGCGAATTTCTTCTCTAACCATCCATGTGCTTCTTCTGCAGAATCAACGTTGTATTCTTCGTTGTCTTTGACTTCATTGATGTTAGCTACAATGTACTTGAAAGTTTCAGTAGGACCAGCGATAGCTTGGAAGAGCTCTTGGTCATTTTCGATTCCGAGTGCTCTCATAAGAAGAACTACGGGGATTGCTGTAGTACCAGCCGTGCTAATCTTGACCATCAGCATTCCATCTCTTCTCTTTTCAACAGTCAGAGGCTTTCTCATTCCATCTCTCTGGGAGAAAATCTTAGCTACTTCTGTCTGTTTTGCATATCTGTTGTTAATTTCAACAGTTACACGGTTGGGTGCAAGATCTTCCATTGAAATCAGTACTCTTTCGGTTCCATTGATGATGAAATAACCTCCAGGGTCGAGAGGGTCTTCTCCTTTCTTCCTCAATAATTTGTCAAGGACCTTTCTGTCTTCCTCAGATGTAGTTGGGTGAAGTTGTCTGTCGCCTGCGATGTGGCTTGGATGAAGATTACATCTCTTGCTTCTAACCATAATCGGCATGCTTCCAACCTGGACACCCTTCTCAGCGAGCCCTGGTTGGTCATCTCTGTAAATGGTGAAATCCATTTGCACAGGAGACATGTATGTTAGTTTCCTTAACCTACACTCCATAGGCAGTGAAGCATGGTCACTTCCGTCTGCCTCTCTTATGTTTGGTTCACCGAGTTGAATGTTTTTTAGTCTGATTACTATGTTCTGGTCTAGAACGTCAAGCTTGATTAAACCGCCTTCGTCATCGACTACATCTTCGTCAGTTCCGACTCTAATGCTTCTGACGATTTTTTCCATCCTCGAAAGAGTGTTGTCACTAGAAGGTATACAATCGTCGTAGGATGCAAGTTGGTGGTTAACTAAACTTCTTTGTTTGAAAAATGCCTCAATTATTTCTTTCATGATATCACCTCAGCTTAACTGCCCTCCACGATTAGTCTGTAAGCAACTGATTTTCCAGCGGATGGAGATTTGCGTACAACTTTCAGGACACGGTCAGAAATCCATCCTGCAGGAAGTGGCACGTAGTCTTCAGAATCGGCGTTCGCTTCAACCATCTTTTCGTGGGTTTCTTTGATGACTTGAACGACAGGGTCTGAAATCAGAATTTTTGGTAGTAATTCCTTTGCGAGTCTCATTTCTCCAGTTTCGGGGTCATTCTTAAGGAGCCCCCACGGTTCTAATGCGGATTCTTCATCCTCCACCGGTATTAATTCCTGATGAGGAACAAGTACGTGGTTTAATACGTTGAATTTTTCTCCTGCGAGGTCCAAATCCTCAGCATCATCTATTGCAGTTTTAGAGATGGTGATTTTCTTTCCTCTCTTCTTCTGCCTGCGGTTACCTAGCTCAGCAAGCGCATTCATTGCGTCAGTGAAAGTTTGATCGTCCTTGGAAACACCAAGAGTTGAGGCTATTTCATCAGCCGTCATGGATTTTATGTCATTCATGTTACGGTCGGTCGCCAACTTGTGTGCGTACTCTTCCGCAATTCCCATTTCCATTAGGCGTTTTTTTGTTGCCGACTTAACTACCATTCTGACACCCCGTAAGCCCGCAGTACACTGGTCCTGAAGTTAGTCAGGCGGGCCTGACGGGGTTCGAACCCGCGACCGACGGGTTAAAAGCCCGTCGCTCTACCTGACTAAGCTACAGGCCCAAATGCAATCTTGGGCTTCTTGGCCGACCTACCACCTATTATTAAACTCATCGCATAATGAAATTTCCATAGAAACGAGTACTAAACTCAATTACAACCAAATTTCATCGTTCTGCGAATTTTTTGAGTCACAAATAAAACCTTCGCCGGTTTCAGACCAACTACTCACATGACAGATTTCAGCCATTTTTCTGAAGAAAATATCCAGCGAGAAATAGAGTACTCATCGCTTAGATCAGACATTATTGAATGGCGTCCATCTAAAAACCACTGTTACGAATTAATCGTACCAAAGACGGTTTACCCACCGAGAGAAGACACAGATATGATCGCAAAAAAAATTATTTCAAGAGGACCAGTCAGCGGTTTAAAATTCTTAGAAATAGGTTCAGGAACTGGAGCATTGAGCATATTGGCATGTTCAATGGGATGGGAAGTTTATTGCTGTGATATCAACCCATTTGCCGTAGCTGCAACAAAAGGTAATATTTTGGCAAATGGATTCAAAGGTTCTGTTAAAGAAGGTGGTATTGGCCCAGAAAAATTTCCCTTCTCAGAAAAATTCGACTTGATTATCTGGAATTTACCATACATACGAGAATTCAGTGAAGGAGGTTTGGGACCACTTGAAGATGCTTCTCTAATAGACAATGACAATCTAGGATTAGACGTAAGATTGGTCAATAGTATAATTAGTAATCATTTGCTTACAAATACAGGACATGTTTGGATTTTGTGCAATGAATTAAATGTTAAAAAATCATATAAATTGTCTCACAGAATTGTCGGAAATTTAACATTTGAAGATGGTGAGTGTATTGCCTTAGTTAATTTATGGCAATCAAAGCATTACGAAAATAAGCTATTCTTGGATAAGACCAAATCGACGAATGACATCATGTTATCTTTCGATAACAATTACAAACATATCTACAGCCCTAAGCAAACAAATGGTAGAGGAAGACATAATAGAAAATGGGAGTCTATTAATCGTTCATTTGCTGGTTCATGGGACATATCCGAGCACAAAAATGTACCTCCTGGCTTGTTGCAACTTGCTGCTGCAAAAGCAGTCTTAGCCACTATCAATTATCCTGAAATTAGTGTGAAATGGCCGAATGACATAATGTTCAAAAAAAGAAAATTAGGTGGGATATTGATAGAATCAATTTCAAATTCCGATTCGACAAAAGTTGTACTTGGAATCGGCATTAACTTAGTTTCAGACGACATCCAACGTGATTTCACCTATTCATCCTTATCTGAAATATCTGACACCAATATTCATGAATTGAGCCTCAATCTGAGCAAGAACCTTGCAAGTATATTTGAAAAACGAAGACATTTGCCAGACTTCGATTTTGAATCTTTACTTCCAGAGATGAAATCGGCAATCAGAGATTATGGCACACCAGTCTTCAAAGATATAGAATATCCAAATTTCGGCCTTTCTAAGGATGGCAAATTGAAAATCGGTTCATTGGAAATCGATGAGATTGAAGAGATAAATTGGGTTTAATCTTCAAGCATTGCTTCCAATGGCTCGTAGACTTTCTTAGCATTCCTCTTCCATATACCGAAACCCAATATGGCAATGCCAATGGGATACATTATGAAATCCATAATTACTCCGCGACTAAGATCATATTCAATCTCTGCTGATTCTAAGGCGAGAATTTGAAATGTATGGACTCCGTCCTGATCAGCAATAAATTTCCACTCGCTTTCAACATTGTTTGAACTGTATTCCTTGTCACCAGATGGCAGAACTACTGTGGGTCTAACAACGCCATCGTTTACCGAAATAGTGAATTCATCACCCTCTGATAAATCATATTTCACAGTATATTCGTTTCCTTCACCCTCGTCGATTGAGGTTGGAACTGTCCATGTTTGAATAACCAGCATTACTAGAAGAATCGATGACCCGATGAGAATCATAACATCCTCGCTTTTGACCGGTGGTGCTTCCCCTCCTGCTCCCATAACCAACCCACTTCACTATTATTCTTCAACACTTGCGAGATTTATTTTCCATTTCCATCCTTTCTCTTACAAGTTTTATTTTGCCACTTGAAGTAATTGATACTACTCTACCAGATGAAAGAACATCTCTTACCATCTCATAGTCAAGAAGATTGACTTGAAGTATGCATTTTTCATCACAGAAATCAAAAAGCTTGACAGGTAAATCAGACAAGAAAGCGGTAAGTTCTGACCGGCTTGAAAATCCTTTACAATGGCATCCTATCCATCTTCTTTTGCCTCTGAGAGCTTTTGTCAATCTCTTCGGCATTATATTTCCTACAAGGGTATCTATCTTAACATGATGGCTCATCAGCCGTAACACAGGGGCGAGCTTATGTCAGAGGATAATACAGATTCTTTGAAACAAATAAGTTTCTTGGATTTGATAAAAAACATGTTCTCAACGAGGACACTACCTCACATTGTGATGATTGGTTTAATTTCTATTATTCTCCTAACCTTGGTTAGTAGCCAAGAGAATTTTGTTTCATTCGCTTTTATTTCTCTATCAGCATCATATGGATTGATTGCCATTTTATCCAATAACGAAACCGTACAAACTCTGATTAAACTACCAACGGAAAAAAATCAAACTAATCTTACTGCAAGATTCATCCTAAGCTTTAGAATAACCATTGTCCCAATACTCCTATCAAGCGTAATAATGGGATTATTATGGTATAGCCTAGGGGGAAATGATAACTCTTGGATTTCTCCATTATTAGCTTCGTTATTCATAGTCTGGTCCATCGCCCAAGCTGCATCTTTCCGCACGGGTATGGTAGAATGGCTCGCAAATGGTTTGGGTGATGCTAAACTACACGACTACAAGGAGAAAATTTCAACAGCAACACAATTTGCAATAGTACAATCTTTCGCATTTGTGCTAATATGGGTAGGACAAGCACTAAGCAATTCTGAATCGATGTCATTTGGTGATGCCCTAAAAGGAGGCTTTATTTTCCTGATAATCTCTGTTCTTCTCCAATTCTTGACTCTTAGAATTACTCGCACAGAACGAGAAAATTCCGGATTTGAAAAAGGAATGGCAGCATTTTCGTTTAAGTGGATGATTATTGCACAGATATTCATCACCTGGCACGCATTTAGTGTGTACAGAAGAGCTTTGATGGAACCAACCGAAATTTCTACTATATTGGAAGAAGGTTTCTTGATGGCGCTATCGGTAATTTTTGCTGTTTGGTCGCTGACTACTTACACGGTACGAGATGGCAAAAGATTGGTTTCTGAGAACGCATCTTTGCCACTAGGGATTTCTTTTGGATATGCGTATGCAGGCTCCGTAGCTATGTTGACTGGAACCTTTGAAAGCCTCAGAGAAGTGATGATTTTTGGACACGTATTGACAATCTGCACCATGATTTTACTGATGAGACCAACCCTCAGAGCAAGCAGAGTTTCAACTGAAATTATTACTAGGGCAAGAACGATTGACATTTCTTCAAAAGAGGAAGAAAATTCTGAAATTTCCGAGACAGAGGAAGAAATTCTAGATGATAATGACTGGCAAGAAAACGAGAAAGTCGATTGGGAAAATAAAACAGGTATTGAAGAAGACACCGATTGGAATTCGAAAGAAGAGAGTACCTCTGACGATTAGTCTATAGAAATTTGACTTACCTCATCCAGACCAGAAACAACTGCTACAACTCTTATTCTTCCGACTAAATCATCGCTTACTCTAGCACCTAATATTACCTGAGCATCTTCATGAAACCTCGAAGTAAATGCATCAGCAATTGCACCGACTTGACCAACTGTCATTCCGTGACCACCTTCGATTTGTAATAAACAAGCCTTTGCTCCGTCAAACGAAAGGTTCGCCAAAGGTGCACCTAAAGCATCCTCGAGAAGTGATTCTGCATCATTTGGGTCTCCCTGGCCGACCAATAATGTTGATCCTCCTGAGTGCCCTACTATGGTTTTCAAATCCATCATATCGAGATTGATTAAGCCCAGACGAAGAAGAGTTCTAACCAAACCATCAACGAACTCTTCGACCCAAGAAGCACCAACCCTCCAATCAGTACCTCTTTCTCTTGCTTGCCAAGCGAGCCTGTCCAATTCCAATCTAACGCACACGTCAGAGTTTGAATCAAGTTTTGGAAGTCCTTCCTTCGAAACCTTAGCCCTAGTTTCTTGGGCATCAAAAGGTACCGCTGCAATTGAGATGACTATGGCCCCTGCGAGTCGTGCTTGCCTTGCGAATTCGGGAGAAGCTCCGGTTCCCGTCCCCCCCCCAAGTCCGGTTAAAATTATGACTAGTTCTACTTCAGTTAACAATTTCCTAACAACTGAAGATGCATTTCTCATCCTTTGCTCGCCAAGAGGAGGGAGTGCTGCACAACCAGATTCATCTGATTGATTACCAAGTCTGATAAGATGTGCTTGGTCGTAGTCGAATGAGGAATCATCTGAATCTATTAAAACTAAATCAGCATTCTCTCCGCACAGTAAATGAGCACGTTTCGCCCATGAGCAACCTAAACCGCCAATCCCTGCAATTAGGATTTGGGCCCCATCCATGGCTTCGCCTATCCTTAGAGGTCTATCAATCTCTTCCTACGTATCGTAGATATCTACGTCTGGCGTCTCTTGCCCAAGAATTGTCGGGTTCAAGTGCGAGAACTTTATTGTAAAGTTCTACCGCTTTTTCGAAATCTGAAAAGTGCCTACCATACAGGTGTGCTAAGTTATTCAAAGCCGGAATGCACTCACCATCTTCATCCAACATAGCAAGTAAAATTTCTTCAGCCTTACCCAAATTATTTCTCAACATTTCCTCCTCTGCGTTGTCGAGTTGTTCGAGTTGCTCATGGCTCAAATCGTATGTATTGTCAAAAGCGTAATCCGACATAGATTCCCCTCAATCTTATTCGTCATATGGTTTGTCATTTCCCGACTGTATGAATAATTGACAAAAATGTAACACTGCATCCAAAATTGTGGAAAATAACAAGCAACGATTATAGGCGAAATGACGGTCGGATTAACTAAGTGGGATTAGCCATGCGTACGCAGAAGGTTTTCGTCCGAAGTTTGGTATCCCTAATTCTAATTTCTCTAATGCTCGTTCCCGGCCTTGGAAACGCTTACCCGAGTGGCATTGGCGGCGAGGAAGTCTGGGCGGGTGGAGACATAGACGATGTAGCCAAGGAAGGTTGTTTGTGTCACGCCCCTGAACCCTCCAACGAGGTAATGATTATTCTGGACGATGTACCATTCACTTGGGCAGCTGGGGCAACCTACGACATGAGATTGGAGATTATTGGTGGGCCCGAATCATCGAGCGGAGGCTTTTCCGCAAGAGTCAGTGCAGGAGAATTTTCTGGCGACGGCCAAGACTGGAACGGAGACAACATGGCAAGAACACATCAAAATGCCAACAGCAGGATTTACACAATCAGCTGGACTGCTCCAGAAACAGACTCTGGGATTGTCAACTTTTGGATAACCGGTAACGCAGTTAATGGGAACGGCGCTCCTGACGGAGATTTGTGGAACCAACTTCAATTTAGCCTGTCTGAAAACAGTAGTGCAGAAGATAAGAGAGGAACAAAGACCCTAATCGCTGGCAGTGGAACTCCAGAAGCCCCCGAGAAATCATCCGGCATTATTGACATCTCGACCATGGGAGCAGGTTTCAGAGCACACTGGTTGGGACTATTAGGATTTGGAGCGGTCATTGCTGTAATCATATTTTGCGGATTAGTACTAAGATACGGTTTCTCAACATCTTACAAAGGTCGAAGCAATTTACTGAGACTAAGATATAAGGTCAACAGAAGAGGTGATCAGTAATGGCTAAGGATACAATCACCCAACTATTGGAGAAGGTAGCTTCGGGCAAAGTTAGCGTTAAAGACGCAAGAACTGCGCTCCAAGATGCATCGCTCAATGAAGAGCAAATGGATGCAGCAATAAATCACGGGGTTTTCAACCCCGCAGAACCAGGCACGGTAATCTCCGCCAGCTTAGCACCTTCAGGCAACTCAGCATTGACATTGTTTTTCTTTGCATGGGGAATTTTCTGGACGCTATACTGGTTCAGCACCATGCTCTACGGCTTACTGAACGGTAGTGCCTGGGACCAGCAACAACTTTCCTACCATCTTGCTATGGGATTAACGACCCTTCTGATGATGGGTATAGTATACATGAAGTGGGTACTGCCTGACAAAATCATTGTCAAGCACTCTCAAAACAAATACATACCTGAGCATCAAAAGGACTGGAGAGAATATAACTGGTGATATCAATGGACGGCATGAGACTCAGACCGGCACCCTCAGAAAGTGGAAACTCTGCAAATGCTCTTGGCGATATGCAAGTCAATCGTAGACAATTCATGAGGTATGGATTTAATGCATCTGGTGGTGTTTTAGCGGCAAGCCTCGGAGCATTAGGATTCGCTTCGATTCTATTACCTCCATCCGGAGACAGTGGAGGTGATTCAGCCGTAAAATTCTGGGCAAAAGGACGTGAAGATGAAGCATGGTACGGAGCTATGCACCTACAACCCATGACAAAGTCTGCTTTTGAAGCGGAAGCCGCCAAATCGAATGTCGGGATTTCGGGCGCTCAAGGTGTTTGGAACGGACTTCCTGTGATAGTCAATTACGTACCACATTCCACAAACTCGTCTAAGCCAGTGGCAGATAATCTACCTCGATTTCAAGAAATGGCAGGATATGATATCGCTAAGAATTATGTCGGCCATGCCACAGAATTCTTACTCTCAAACCCTGATGTCTTTGACCCCAATAACAACTTAGTAATGTCATTTGGAAGGTGCACTCACCTGTGTTGCATTCCAGGTTGGCAACTCGTTTCAAACTCTTTTACTGACGACAATTGGACACCCGGTGGTGGCGATGATGGAGGAACTAAGATGTTCTGCATCTGTCACTCCAGCAGATTTGACCCAACCGCAATCGAGGTCAACAGAAACGCCAACAGATCGAACGGACAGATGTTCGAATACCTAGGAATTAGAAGAGCAGGAGGTCCAGCTCCTGTCGGTTTGCCTATCATTCCAATCATAATGAACGGAGACATTATCGAGGCGTCTACAGAATATACGGGCTGGTTGACCTATTGCGATTGAGGTGAATAATATGAGCACGATATTTTGGGTTCTTTGGTTTTTCATAGCCTTCATAATTGTATTAATCGCATTCACATTGAGGAAAGAGAATGAGGATGTCCCTCGAAGAGAGATTCTAAGAGCGGTCGAAACATCTGGAAAAATGGGCTTGGCTGAAAGAACCTTCCTGTGGGTGTTTTCGTTCCTTGATACAAGATTCCGAATTCAAGATTACTGGAATATGAGCAAAGGTGCTTATTACAACATGCACCGACAAATGCCACTAACTCACGCAGAGAAATACAAACTGAGAATCATATGGTATTGGTATCCTTTGTATTGCTTGGGAGGAATTTCATTCCTATCGTTCATTATCCTCGTAATAACAGGTACCGTTCTAGGAATTTACTACGTTCCCGGTGGAGAGGGAGACCCTTCGCCTGCATACGCAAGCATGGAATACATAATGACTCAACTTCCATTCGGTTACATCATAAGAGCAGTCCACCACTGGGGAACTCATTTCATGGTAGCATCTGTTTTCCTTCACATGTGTAGAGTGTACTTCACTGGAGCATACAGAAACCCACGTGAACTAAACTGGTTAATCGGAGTTGCACTAATGGCATTAACAATCGTGTTCGGTTACTCAGGTTATCTACTACCTTGGGACACATTAGCATACGGAGCTGCAGTTATCGGAATTAACCTTGCAAACGCAACACCACTGATTGGAAAGTACATCGCTACTCTTCTATTCTCCGGCTCATCACTTTCCCCAAGAACCGTGACCAGAATGTATTTCATTCACGTTTTCATTCTACCAGTGATAGTTACCACACTGATCATAATACACCTGTTCATAGTGTGGGTTCAGGGAATTGCGGAGCCGCATTGATAGGAGGTCAAAGGTATGGGATTAATGGAAAATTTAGGTGCTGTAGCATCAACATACATGGAAGAAAAGGAAAAACTCCAAACCGCCGAAGAGAGAAGAAAAAGAACAAGGTCTGGACACGGTTTTTGGCCTCATGAAGTCCTACGTGATTCACTAATCTTTGGTTTCATGATAGCAGTATTGCTATTCTATGCTTGGCTTATCCCTCCTCCACTGCACAGCGCCGCAGACCCATTCGCTCAAGCAGGATTCGTGTTCCCTGATTGGTATGTACTATTCTCATACGGATACCTACGATGGGGAGAATATTTGCCTCAGTTTGATGTTCCACTCGGACCTGTTGGTGACTTCTTTGGTCAACCATCATTCCCGTGGAACGCAGCATGGTGGGGGGCATTCCTAACTGGAATCCCAGTTGGAATTCTAGCACTTCCACCGTTCTTAGGAGGTCGTGAAAAGAGACCTGTTGAAGACCCGTGGTTCGCAAGTGCAGGTGTCGTTTATCTCGCACACATTTGGTTTATCTCCGTATTTTCTATCAATATCTTTTTGGAGTTGTACGGAAAAAATCGAAGTGATTACTGTAAGTTGGATAGTCATGGAGATTTACTGTGTGGTACGAGAGACCCATGGATTGCTGATTTGTTCAATATGATACCTTGGGTTCTCACGGGAATACTGTTGTGGATAATGATATATTTCATCGCTAAATGGTTATTCAATAATGCCTGGGGTGCAAGATTTACTCCCGCTCACGGCAAAAGCTTGGTAATTGGAGCATTCATAGTTGCTACTGCAGCGAGCGTTGTAACTTACCCAGTTTATGACAACGGTTTCTGGGAAGCCAAAGGATTACTGACAATTGCTGACTATGATGAACTCGAAGAAATGAGGTCTCAACCAACAGATATTCAAGTTCATGAGGTTAATGAGTTCATGACATTACAAGGATTTGAAGGAGACATAGTACCAGCTGCCGCTTGGATGGATTGGAATATATACCAACCGACTAGATACTACATGATCGATTTCGCAGATAATAATGGACATCAGGATCTAGACTCAGGAGTAAATGGTGCTGCCGGAATCGATAACTATACTGCTGAAGAAACTATTTGGGCATCTGGTACTTTCTCAATTTCCGATCAATACTGGCCTGATGATATTGATTTCAAGACTGTTCCAGTTGATGCTACCTGCTCAACTCGTGCAAGTGAAGTTATCATTGATGGAGGATTATCCACTTCAAGGATGATTCAATCAAGCTTAGTCATAACCGAGAGAGATAGTGGCAAAACAGTAATTGACACTGATTGTACATCTGGTGAAACCGGTGTTGAACTTGGAGCAGGATTATATGATTATGAATTCAGAGTCAATTCAGTAGATCAACTTGCTGCGAATGACACAGTTACTGTTGAAACCGCATTCACAATCAAGGCATTCCAGCCTCTGCTACTGTATGGAGAGAATGCTGGTAACGGACTCGCAGGAACTACTGTTGACCTATCCAACTCCCTAAATATGGAGCTTGAAGGAGAACACATGAGTGTTACAGAAAATCCAACCTACCATGCCAATCCGAAGGCTCTAGACGCTAAATTGACCTATGCTATGTTTGTACCGTGTGTGACATTAGGAGCTATTGTATTCGTATTACTCAGAAATATGGCTAGGGGATACGAGTTTGAAATGAACAAATGTTACGGCTGTGACCTTTGTGATGATGCTTGTCCAGTCCGATTGTTCAATGCAGGTGACAAACTGAATATCATTTACAACTCATGGAACAACGAAGATGATGGTGTTCCACTTTATTCATGTTTGACATGTACTGCATGTACCAATGCATGTCCACAATTGGTTGATTACGATTCATATGTTGATATTAGAAGAACACTGATTGTAGGTGGACCTACGGCAGAGATACCACACACAGTGTTACAAGCAGTTCTTGCAGCAGAAGCTGAAGAAGAAAGCGATGCTGACTTCGTAGCAGTGGAAGACTACCCAATCGATTCCAATGTTGGATACTACCCTGGATGCGTAGACTATCTAGACCAAGAAATGGTCTTCAGCCACCTCAATGAAGGGGAAATGAACCTTGGTGAAACTACTACTGCAGCCTTTACTCTGTTTGAAGAGATGGGTGCTGATGTATCATACCTTGGCAGAGACTTCCTCAAGTGCTGTGGCCACGACCAAAAGTGGCAAGGATTAGATGAAGTGTTTGAAAAGCTTAAGGCTTACAACCAGAAGAAAATCGAAGCCTCGGGAATTGATACTCTTGTATCGTCATGTGCAGAGTGTTTCAGGACATTCGCAAGAGACTATGAACTAGAGGGCGTCAAAGTAATGCACACAACTGAGTTCCTAATCGAAAACGGATTCGACATGAACATGAAGGCTGAAAATGACGTAACTGTGACCTACCACGACCCTTGTAGACTTGGAAGACAAATGGGGATCTATGAAGAACCAAGAGAACTGGTTGCAGGAGTCGAGGGAGTAGAACTTGTTGAAATGGAACATCATGGTGAAGACGCAATGTGTTGTGGAGTATCAAGCATGATGTCTTGTAATGAAAACGCAAGAGCATTGAGAATTTCAAGAATGGAAGAAATCAAGAATACTGGCGCTGACATGATGATTACATCTTGTCCTAAGTGTGTATCTCACTTCGAATGTCTCAAGTTTGAAGATGAAGAAAAATACGACATTGAAATTTTAGATGTAGTTTCCTTCTTAGCAAGACAAGTCGAAGCAAAGAAGTCACTAATTGATGAAACTTCTACCGCCAATGTTGGCGTAGAAGCATGATTCCACCCCTTTATAGGCACAGGTTTTAATTAATTACTAGATTTTAGGCCGTTTAATGGATTATGACACTCTGACTGTTCTTGAGTTGAAAACCATCTGCAAGGACAGAGGTTTGAAAGTAAGTGGAAACAAGTCTGAAATTGTAATCAGACTGATGGAGGATGACGAGTCAAAGTTACCAAAACCCGTAGAAATTAATTCCGGAACTGTAACCCATAATCAGCCTCAAGTGATATTCGTCACACAACATAATTCTACACTTCCTGCAATATTGGGTGTATTCATTATCCTATATGGAATGTTTAGAGCTGGATATTCTTTCCTTTGGATTGATTATTCATCAATTCACGCCGTTATTGGGGTGGGAATTGGATTAGGATTCGTGTTTGCTGGAATAATTGTTGTACAAGGGTACAAAGTGGGACTAAAGATAGCCGTTGGAATATTATTGTTATCTGGTGCTTTATCCTTGTTTTTCATTGATGAAGTGACTCCATTATCAATCGGATTTGGCACTGGTGATGATGCATGTGGCCTATTTTCAGTGATGTTGTCGACATTTTGTTTACTAATAGTTGGAACACCATTATTTTTTGATACCGAGAATTACTTCAAAGAAGGACGACCGAATTATTTAGGCGCCATAGCAGACATGACCGATGGTCTTTCACCTTTACCAATTTTTACTGGAAGTAGTATGGTCACGAAAAATAAAACAGAAGTGAAGGTAGTAACAAACTGTACGCATTGTGATACAAAACTAAAGGTTCCAGAGGGTTATAGTGGAAAGGCAAAATGCCCATCTTGTAATCAATCTTTCAAAGTAAATTTGTGATGTTTAATTGAATTCAGTACGTAAATACTGTTTTCAGTTAAGCATTTGATTTTTGCAGAGTTGCTGTTTTAGAGTCACATCGATTCAGACTCGTCATCCATTCCTCTAATTTCGTAATTTGATGGGAATAGAGCCACAATAACTCCTGCAATTAGAAATCCAAGACCTAGGGCAAAGTCATGTGAAACAAACAAAAACTCCAGAGCGAACACCACAAGCAAAAGCCCTCCAATGTTGGAGACCCAAACCAATGTCTTGAATGTTGATAATGACACTCCTGTAGTCTTTGCACCTCTTACAGGGCCAAACTCTCCACCAAATCTCTGTGCTCCTTCATGTTCAGGTTGTTTACTCATATTATCACCTATCTATCATTGTAATCGCATCAGTAGGACACGCAAGCACACATAACCTACACCCAGTGCAAGCATCTCGAATAATTCTAGCTTTTCGATTACTAGGGACATTTATCAATGTTGATGCTACATCTTTGTGATACAATTCAATTGCGTCATCATCACAAACGATGGTACATTGGTCACAGCCTATGCAAAGATTTTCTGTAACCCAAGCTACTGTCCCTTCTCCTCCCTTAATCTGTGATCTTCTCTCACCTTTCTGGCGAGCAAGAGCGATGGCGATACGCTCGGCTTCTTTCGCCCTGCGTTTTGCTAAGTCCTCAGTAGAGGTCATGTATTCACCTCTATTTGAGTTGAGTTTTCAAATTTATCCACGGATAGATTAACCAGAAAATCTCCAAGACAGTAAAATGCACCTACCAGTAAAGGGGGATTCCAAGCGGTCAAACCTGTCCAGGGAACTTCATTCGCCCAAGTCCAATTTTGTAAGTATGTCCCCCATAATTCCATCATTAATGCTAACCATGCCATCGTTACATACAGGGAGGGTTGAGGTCCAAATTTTGTAAATAGAAGTACAAGGATCAATAAAACCACACCGGAGGTATCTGTACCCTCATACACCCCGTAGATTACTAGTGGAACGAATGGGATCAGTATATACAATGCGATTGATTTATTGATATATTCTGCTATCCTCTTTCCTGAATCGAATAAGAACCAGTGCCCTACAGGTACAAATAATGGCATAAGTCCACGTTGATATTCGTAAATTAGCCAAACTTCACTGAAGAAAAGCTCCATCGGAGTTGCGAGAGAAATGACGGTTAACATTTCGATTCTTTCTCGACTTTCAGCCTTGTAATACAGGCCAATGAATAATCCAATGCACCAGATATTTACCGGCCATTCACTATATTTGGCTGAAATATAAAGCCCCACAATTATAGTAACTGCGTAGACAATTAATCTATTCAAACCTCAACCCCACTCCCAGATTATTCTGCAAAATTGTCCAATTGTGATTGAGATTCTGCACCCATAGCGAGCATAGATAACTCTGAAACCAATGCATGCCAGGTCCTTGCATGTTCACCGAATGAATCTCCTACCTCACTGTAGGACCTAAAGACTGCAGAGGGTGAGTTCAAATTTTCCATTTCACCCTTTTTTGGATTAATTCTGTAAAACCAGGAAGCAGCTTCCCCATCTACTAGGTAAACAACTGGTTCTACAGTAGCTCCTTCACTTGTTTTCATGGTTGTAGGAACTCCTTCTTGAATTAAGAAGTTTTCAACATCAACACCTCCCTTTGAATACATCAATTTCTTGAATTTACGATTTGACAAATTTAACAATTGGTCACCACTTGTAACAGCCATTATCCCTAAACCATAGGTACCTCTATCGTTTTTAATGAAAGCGACGGGTTGTCTATCTATTCCCAGAGATTCATATTTTGCTGCAATTTTTGCCAAGAATTCATCTACCTCAGTGGCAAGCATCAATCGACAAGTTTCCTTTTCCAAACACTTGTCTTCGCTGACGAACCAATCTGCCAAAAGGTGCCAGGAATCTATTCCAATTATCTCTGAAATCTCTTCTACATATTTTTGCAAATGTTGGTAATGTTCAGACTTGCGTCTCCTTTGCCAACCCATGTGAGGAGGTGGTGAAACATTGCTCGTACTCAACCCATCTACCATACCTTCAGTCAAGTCATTGTTTAGCATAACTAGGTCTGGTTTTGAACCATTAACGTGAATTTTATCATCTATTATCGACACCTGATCTAGTATCAAAGGACCAGAAATTCCGTCTAGGGAACCGTGCCCTTCTAAATCGGGAGAGCCCACTGTACAACGAAATCCTGCCTTTTTGACAAGTCGCTTGATTGTTGCTACATTCTCAACATAGCCCGCATTACGAGTGTGAGATTCAGGGTAGAGATGAACCCAAGCGCAATTTGGATGCTTTCTAATTATGTGGTCCTTGAGAAGTTTTGAAAGAACTTCTTCATCACCTTCTGAGACGTTATTAAAACCAGCCGGAAAGTGATTTGCGTCCACTACTGCGACTTTCCACCCGCAGTCCCTAATGTCGACACTACCATAAATTGGAATTGGAACTTCTGCCCTCTTTTTATTCATCCATTCAGTGATTTCTTCCCGCTTATCTTCAAGCGATTTTGTAATTTCGTGTAGTATGGAAATCACATCACCTCCTCGATTAATGATTTTGCATCACCGCTCTTTTTGGATCTTCCACCATCGATAATATGCATCGATTCGAATAGAGCCATACCTAAACAAATTTCTGGCTGTTTAATTAACTCTCGTTCTAAATCAGGATACCTTTTTGCATAATCTGGTACGAGGGGGTTTAGGTCATCTAGGATTTTTTCTATCAATCTTGGAGAGGTTGCCCTACCTGCAGGTAATTTTGGCCTGTATACTATTTCTTCGGGTAGATTGGTCAAACTTGCGGCTTTTCTCAATGCTGCTTTTTCATCGATCCCTTCTGTATATCTCCATTTCATTGGAAGACGGTTTGATTCATTCCTGTGACGACTACCTAAAAATGGCACCCTGACTTCTAACCCATGAGCCATTGAGTGTCTATCTACTAACCTTAGTTGGAAATTCGATAATTGGCCGTGGTCAAGTTCGAACTGCAGGAAATCCTTGAGTGATTTCGTGTGATTTTCCGGTGTTAAGTCTTCAGTCCACCATTTATCTTCTTTGAGATTATCCAAATTGAAATTCATGTTGTCCAAACGATTTCTAACCAATCTGCTATGAGCTTCTAGGTCCCTATATCTTGGATAGCCCGCATGTAATTCATCGGCTCCTTGACCACAAAGTCCCACTGTAACAGATTGGGACATTTTTTCAAATAGTGGCTGGAAAAATAGCACTGTTACATCAAAATCTTCCCCATGCCAAGATAAATCAGGTAGCCTGTTATTGAATGAATCTTCATCTAGCACATATTGGTGATGTTCTAAATCCAAACTAGATGCTACAAGTTCAGCAGCCTTCCAATCAGGATTATCCTCGCTTTCCGCAACTGTCCAGCAAGCAGGAACCGGTTGATTTGCTATATCTGCAGCATCCCTTGCTACTGCGCAAACCAAACTTGAATCCAAACCACCAGAAAGCACGATGCCTAGCGGGACATCTGACATCAAACGGTCACTCACACTCAATGTGAAACTCTCAAGCAAACCTTGCGGATCGTCCCAAAATTCCGCAGGTTCAACCCTTTGAGTCTCGAATCGACATGAGCTGACCAACTTGGGATGTCCATCAATAAATTCCCAAACCTCAACAGTTCCCGGCCTGACTTGGTAAACTCCATTGAATAAAGATGATGCATCTAGAGGATATTCCCAGGCGATTCTTGCTTTTATCGCTTCTAAATCCATTTCTGAATGATATTCTTCATGAGAGCGCAGTGCTTTTACCTCACTTGAAAACAATAATGTATCGTTCACTATTGTTCGAAAAAGTGGTTTGATACCCATTGGGTCTCTTGCTAGTATCAGTTGACCATTTGACCATAGTGCAAAAGCGAACATTCCATCAAGTTTGGAAATCCATTTTGAATGCTCTTTCGCAGAACCATAACCAGTGTGAAGAGACAAAATAACTTCACTATCTCCGTTAGTGCTGTAATTATACTGTCTACTTTTCAGATCTAAATAATTGTATATTTCACCATTTACGACGCATACCTTGCCATCGCCAAATAATGGTTGGGGAGACCCTGATACGTCGACTATTGCTAATCTTGCATGTGCCAAGCCACAGATTTCGTCGGCGAAAATTCCGCTTCCATCAGGACCTCTGTGTTGCATCAAATCAATCATACGTGAAAGTACCGACTTGTCGGGATTACCAAGCATACCGCCTATCCCGCACATATTAATCCCTGAAATTACCTCTTGAAGAGGGCTTGCTTCTGCTCACCATAGAGGATAAACGAAGAATGTGATAATTAAGAAGACGAATGATAGTAAAAATGTCATCAAATATGTGCTCTGAGGCGGGTCGTTAGATGTCTCATCATCACTCATAATGTCTCACCTATTACGACGCAATTAAACTCGCCATTTCAACATAATGGTTTCACAACCACGGTATAGTCAATAAAATCGTGAATAAAGGAATCAACAACATAGTGGCATTATCATCAATCCAAGTTAGCCTTGGCCATTCTGAGGCCACGCAAATTGGAGCCATAATCAAGGCAAGAATAATTGGTGTATCGAAGAAATTCCAGCACATAAGCCAAATTATTCCAACAAAAATTGAACCAATTATTGCAACATTCTTGCTGTTCAAATCCTTCCTACGAAGTTCTCCTAGGAATGGATCACCCAGCGACAATGAAAGTATTAGTGGCCAAACATATTCTGGATTGTCTGGTAGCGCAATGAATGTCAAACCTATTGCAATCCCTCCCCAAGCGAGAGCACTAACCTGTTTTGCTTCGTAATCTCTTTGTCCAAAAATCGTGAATCCTAATTTGAGACGTATCATTTCAGCAAGGATTAGAATTATGGTTAGCCCAGAGACAACTTGAGCAACCTCAAGATTAACAAGTTCAGAAATCTTTTCTCCATATTCAAAGTAAACAATTGGTATCAAGGACATCGATAGATGAAATGACCTTCTGAATATGTGGCCTTTTACACCACCCACGGAATGATTTACTGGGTCAGTTAGTGCGACCTGTTCACTCATCGAGTTCCCTCAAAGCGTCTTGAATTGACAACCCTTCTTGACTGATGCGGTCAAGAATCAACTCAAACTTCGGATTTGTGACTATTTTACTCTCATGCGCCATAAGTAATTTTTGACGGGCCCTTGCTCTTGATGACGATTCACGTGCTTCTAAATTTAGCATTAGATTTGCAACTTCTTTAACACCCTCTCCGCTTAGTGCACTTGTTCTGACAATATTTGGTGGGTCATCAGATAGGGTTAATGAAATTGTCAAGTCATTGAAAACCTTCTCTGAACCTTCTAAATCTGATTTGTTAACAATAATCAAATCAGCCAGTTCCAATAACCCAGCCTTTTCAGCCTGTATGCTATCACCTCTCGCCGGACCTTCAACAACAATAATTCTCTCGGCTACAGCGGCGCACCTTATTTCCGATTGACCAGCACCAACGGTTTCTATGATGACCAAATCAAAATCATGGGCAAGTAGATGTGATGACAAATCTTGCACAATTAACGGAATTGAACCACCAGAAGACCTAGTAGCAATACTTCGTATGTAAATTGATTCAGCCCTCTCATTATCATCGAGAACGTTGAATCGAATTCGGTCACCCAAGAGGGCACCTCCGCTAACGGGAGAGGTAGGGTCTACAGCTAGGACTGCGACTTTCATTTTCGGAGCTAGTTCGAATAAAATCTTGTCAATTAGACACGATTTCCCAATTCCAGGTGGCCCAGTAATTGCAATTATTGGGCCTTCACCGACCAGCCCCTCAGTTTCGCCATTTTCTATAGAAGATAACTCTCGGGAGAGTTTTATCCTGTCCAATCAAACACCCCAGCGCCAATCATCTTCAGAACCGACACCGCAGTTCCTATCTGAGGCTTCATCAACAAATTGCAGGATTTCTGCTGAGGTAGTACCTGGGCCAAATATTGCTCTAACTCCAGCACTGAATAACTCTTTTTTGTCATCCTCAGGAATAATTCCTCCACCAAAGACAACAACATCGTTTAATCCCGCCTCTCTCAGCAGTTCACAAATTTTAGGGAAAAGGTGACTGTGTGCGCCAGATAATGAGGACAGGCCAACAAATCTTGCATCCTCATCGATAATTGTTCTAACAATTTGACTTGGAGTACGTCGTAATCCGGTATAAATCACTTCATGCCCACCATCACGTAGAGCCCGCGCAACGACTTTCGCACCTCTATCGTGACCATCGAGACCTGGTTTCGCAATTACGATACGCTGTCGGCCCCCCATGGTTCGAGGTGTGTAGGGAGGTGTATGAAGGGCTTACGGTAGTTAAAACGCACACAACCAATAAGAGCGTCCTTTTGCAGAGTTCCTTTTGGCGAATAGTATGATGGGCACTGAAGACCGGTTGAAAGACCTACGTGCAAGAAAAGCAAGAGGTGAGGCTGGCGGCGGTCAAGCAAGAGTCGATGCACAACATAATCGTGGCAAAATGACTGCAAGAGAACGTCTAGAGATGCTGTTAGACGAAGGTTCGTTCCAAGAAATTGACGCACTTGTTGAGCACAGGTGCAGAGATTTTGACATGGACAAAAATGTGATCCCAGGAGATGGCGTAGTAACAGGCCACGGATTGATTAACGGGAGAGAAGTTTTTGCATTCGCTCAAGACTTCACAGTTTATGGTGGAAGCTTAGGGGAAATGCATGGTTTGAAAATTTGTAAAGTTCTCGACATGGCGCTAAAAACTGGACGTCCTGTAATTGGTCTAAACGATAGCGGGGGCGCTCGGATTCAAGAAGGCGTAGCAAGTTTAGGTTCGTATGCTGAAATATTTTTCAGAAATGTAAGAGCCAGTGGAGTCGTTCCACAAATTAGTGTCATCATGGGTCCGTGTGCAGGAGGTGCCGTTTATTCTCCTGCGATAACAGATTTCGTAATCATGGTCGATAAGACCGCACACATGTTTATCACCGGTCCTGAAGTAATTAAGACCGTTACAAATGAGGAAGTATCCTTTGAAGACCTTGGCGGGGCATCTACTCATGGAAGCAAATCAGGAGTATCCCACTTCACTGCAACAGATGATGGTGAGGCAATAGACCTTGCAAGGGACTTGGTTGACTTACTACCCGCAAATAATATGGAAAAACCACCCATCAAAAAATCATCAGATTCTGGAGAACGGTTGTGCGACAAACTTGACAGCATCATTCCAGATGACCCTTCGAAGCCATACGATGTAAAGGACGTAATAGTGGAGATTCTAGACGATGGTGGATTCATGGAAGTACAAGAAAACTGGGCAGGAAATATTGTGATTGGATTTGGACACTTGAACGGGTCCACTGTTGGAGTTGTAGCAAACCAACCAAAAATTCTCGCAGGTTGCTTAGACATAGACGCTAGCGACAAAGCAGCAAGATTCGTTCGGTTCTGTGATGCATTCAACATTCCACTGATTACTTTGGAAGATGTTCCAGGATTCCTACCGGGTACAAACCAAGAATGGGGTGGCATCATCAGACACGGAGCAAAATTATTGTATGCATATGCTGAAGCGACAGTCCCTAAATTGACTGTAATTCTAAGAAAGGCATACGGCGGTGCTTATGATGTCATGTCATCGAAACACATCAGGGGAGATTACAATGTCGCTTGGCCATCGGCCCAATTAGCCGTAATGGGCGCAGAAGGAGCGGTGCAAATCATTCACAGAAGAAGACTACAAAATGCAAGAGACCCCGAAGGAGAAAGAGGAAGGTTAATCGAAGATTTTGAGGAAACTTTCGCTAACCCCTACAAAGCTGCATCTCTTGGTTACATTGATGATGTCATAGAACCAAATCAAACAAGAATGAAATTAGTAAGAGCCTTGTCCATGCTTTTGGATAAGGAGGAACTACGTCCGGCGAGAAAACACGGAAATATTCCTTTATGAGGTGATAATTTGAGTGATATAAATACACTAAGGGTCGCAGCAATAATGGCTGTTATTTCTGCTTCTTCATCTTTAGATGATGCTTCAAATATTGGAAGGCAGACCGGTGAATCGTGGTCTATTGACCATAGAAGAATAAACATGGGAATGTCATCTTTGATGCATGAAAGAAGTTCCCGTTCCCCATGGAGGTAATCAAATGACTGAGACGAGAAAAGTAATTGTCAATGGTGAAGAATTCGATGTTGAATTATCAAATGATGGGAACATGTGGACTGCTACAGTCAATGGAGAGAGTTTCGAAATAAAAATGCCTGACGCAGCCCCAGCGCCAAAGAAGAGATCTTCAGCGGGTGGAAAATCAAAGAAATCGGGTAAGGTCTCAGCAAATATACCAGGTAAAGTAGTAACTGTAGAAGTTTCTGTTGGAGATAACGTCAAAGAAGGCCAAGTCGTAATGATACTTGAAGCTATGAAAATGCAAAATGAAATCCAAGCACCAATTTCAGGGACCGTTACCGAAATCCATTGTGAGGAAGGGCAGTCGATAGAGGCTAATGTTCCACTTCTGGTAATTACCCCTGAAGATACCGAAGACGAATCTTGAAAATTACAATGGTTAAAGATTAGTAAAGTGTTGGGATGTAACATGGGAGAAGAAGCTGTCTGTGATTATCCGGGTTGTAATCAGGTAGGAGACATCATTTCAAGACTATCTCCTGAAGGATATTTGGTTGCAACTGGTAAGAAGGCTTACTCCTTCAGGGAAGCATACAGGAGATTCCATTACTGCGGAGACCATCATGAAGAATTGATGGGTGGAGTTTGGTCTCGAGTAAGAAAACCTGATGACAAAAACGACGGGCATGTAGCGCCAACTGCGATTTGAAATCAGAGGTATATTTCTTCTAACTCAACTGCTCTATTCTTTGAGATCCCAAGTTGCTTGGCGGATGACCTGAGAACACTTCTCTCCATATCAGTAATGATCCCATCCTCATATGCAGCCTCTAGAATTTTTTGATACATTGATTCGTTAATTTCGTCATCCTTTGATATATTTGATTCTAATATTTTAGAAACGATGATTTCAATTGGAACTAACATCCCTAAAATTAGTAATTTCAATAAAATTAAAATTATTTTGTTATCAATTTCTTTTTCTAAGACGGGTTCAATAGCAAATTCAGAAATTATGAATAATAATCCGGCAACAATAAGAGTAATGATAATTGATTTTCTCCTCAACTCAGCACTGGTTAATTTTGACATGGTTGATGAAAGTTCTTCATTTAATTTTACTAATTCTTGATTAGAAGAATTAATCTCCTGATTGGCTAGATACAAATTTCGAGATATTTCCTCGATTGCTTCCTCCGCTTGTACTCTTGCCATTTTTTCTCGGTTAAATTTACGATCTAAACGAACAAATTTATTCTCGAGTTCCTTTTGTGGGTCAGATTCGGATTTCTTAATTTTAGCCTTCTTTGCTAAATCAAAAATATCCATGTATACACCTTGTTTCTAGAAATAGATTAATCTATTCTTTTACAAATAAACATCACAACTTGCTTTTCATCTGTCGAACGGTCTTCCATTTCGATTTCAACTGTCTCATTCCAATGTTCGAATGTACCTCGCATCAAACCAATCGCTAAATCAGCAAAATGTCGGTGTGAATGATATTCGAAATGTAAGGTTCTGCCATCCTCAGATAGTTCTCCAATAAAATCAGGTAGCTCCGCATCGGGATAAAGTTTCAAAACCTCTACATGTACGACATCGTGAATTGATGCTAAAAACTCAAATGAGGTTTTGTGTTCGAAAAATATTGGAAATAGAACCAAAAATCGTCCAAACAGAAATTTTCCAAAGGCTTGTACTAAATCTTGGACTGCTATATCAGTCTCCTTTGAAAGAGTTACAACCATTGAAACCAATTCTGTGTGAGGATATGTACCAACTGAGGTATATACTCCACCTGAGGGTAGGTCACTGTTTTCAATTACAGTGTCTAGCATTTCTTCTCCGAAAGTAGCCTCTACCATGTCTGCAAATTCTTTGAAAACGATTCCTTTCATGGTGCTTTGGATTTGGATTCAAAATAAATACTTATTCATTTGCAATCTCAAATTACACCTTGAGCCATCATTGCTTCTGCAACTTTGAGGAATCCTGCGACGTTTGCGCCAAATACGTAATCTCCGTCTCTACCGTATTTCTTTGCTGTAGAATAAGCCTGTTCGTGAATTGAAACCATGATATCATCTAATCTCTTGTCGACTTCTTCTCTTGTCCAAGAAAGACGCAGAGAGTTCTGGCTCATTTCTAGTCCAGAGGTTGCTACTCCTCCTGCATTGCTAGCTTTACCAGGTGCAAATAATACTCCACCCTCTTGGAACACTGCAACGGCTTCAGGGGTGCATGGCATGTTTGCTCCTTCTGCTACAGCGATTACGTTGTTAGCAACAAGCATCTTTGCTTCTTCACCGTTCAATTCGTTTTGTGTAGCACATGGCAGAGCAACATCAACATTTACTCCCCAAAGACCATTTAATGATGGTTCAGGTTGTGATGCTGTGAAAGTAACTCCAGCGAAATTGTCTGCATATTCGCTGATTCTTCCTCTTCTGTTATTTTTGAGATCCATGACCCAGGCCAGTTTTTCTCTATCGATTCCGGCAGGGTCGTGAATCCATCCTGATGAATCAGACATTGTGACCGGTTTTCCACCAAGGTCCAAAACCTTCTCACAGGCAAATTGTGCTACGTTACCACTACCACTTATTGAAACGGTTGCACCTTCGAATGATTTTCCTTGTGCTGCAAGCATTTCTCGTGCGAAGTAAACTAGACCATAGCCTGTAGCTTCTGGGCGAATAAGTGAACCACCGTATGATAATCCCTTACCAGTTAGTACACCTGCTTGGAAATCGTTTTGCAGTTTCTTATACATTCCAAACATGTAACCTATTTCTCTACCTCCAACACCTATGTCTCCAGCAGGGACGTCGCAGTTGTGACCTATGTGTCTCCATAATTCACTCATGAATGATTGACAGAATCTCATAACTTCAGCATCAGACTTTCCCTTAGGGTCAAAGTCAGACCCACCTTTTCCTCCACCCATCGGTAGTGTCGTTAGACTATTCTTGAAGACCTGCTCGAATGCTAAGAATTTCAAGATGGATGCGTTAACAGATGGATGGAATCTCAATCCACCTTTGTAAGGACCTATGGCTGAGTTAAACTGAATCCTGAATCCTCTGTTTGTTTGGACATTTCCATTATCGTCTACCCATGGTACTCTAAAATGTATCAAGCGCTCTGGCTCTACAATTCTTTCAACGATTCCAGCCTCAACAAACTCTGGATGTTTTTCTAGAACTGGCTCTAAGGATTCTAAAACTTCCCAAACAGCTTGATGAAATTCTGGTTGGTCAGGGTCTCTTGCTTTTACTCTCTCGAAAATATCTTTCACGACGCTCATTTTTAGCACCTGTAGCACTTGTTGTGTTGACTCGCCCAACTAAAGACCCTTTACAAGCATTGCCACTGTAAAACGGCTTAATTGTACGGACATACAGTGTTGAAGCGTTCCAGACGCTCCAACCTTCGTAATCCGTTTTCATCTGTTTCTGACATTGCGACAATCGCTTCTTCGATTAGAGCGTGTTCATCTGGTTGAATATTCAACAGTGTTCTTAGGTTTTCGATCATAGCCCACTCATCTTCTGTAATAACTTCGTCATCCAAAGCAGCAATCAAGGCAGATTGGTAAGTTGAAGCATCTCCCATCCTTGATTCATCATAATCATTTGACATTGAGATTGGAGAAGGGTCTATTCCTTTGGCGACATCCATGGCGTCTGATAGGTCATCATCTGAGATTCCTAAAGCTGTTGCAAGAACCTTCATTATCGCCGCCTCATCATCTGTAACTATTTCATCATCTAAGGCCGTTTTCATAATTTCGATGTACAGGTATAGTCCCCTACTTTCAGTTAGTGCCATGGATGTGTGGTGTCGCTCATAGTTTGAGTATTTTCTCCCGATATAGTTCACTCGGAAGATAATTTTAACAAATTAAACCAATTCACCTAGCACAATTGTAATCATTTTGTATACAAATTGTAATTATATGTAATACATTATATACTACATCGTGTGTGGACATATTACGAGGGGCCAAGATGAACACTCCAACTAACCCAATTTCACTTCGGATTACCGATGATGAAATGGCACTACTTGATTCAAGGGTAGGTGTTGATGGTGCAAGAAATCGCAGTGATGTTATTCGTGCAGCAATCAGAGCATTCCTCGACAAACAACCACTTCTTCCGGACATGGACACGGTAACCATTCCACTTGGCAGATCACTCAAGGCTAAACTTGGAGACCTGTACGAAATGTATGGAACCACTCCTGAGTTTGCCGCATTACAGGGCATGCAGGAGTATGTACACAAGCTAATTGCGCAGGACGCACAATTGAATGAAATTCTATCCGAGGGTTTGGCAGAGGCCCGGGATAAGACAACAAGACGTAAGGAGTTCACTGAGTGAAAACAGGGTGAGAGCCACATAATGGAGGGGATGGGAAAATGCGATGGAATGACAAATCAGAACATGATAATCATTCCACCTTCCGATCTGATGTAAACAAGCCAGGTTACATCGGTTTCGCAGCACTACGTCTACGTGCATTAAGAGCACAAACTGGCATACCAACATTTGTCCCCTCGCGAGAGCGGGGGGACTCCGATTCCAACCCTGCTTGTTAGTAGGGTTAGTTCCACAAGCACCCGGACCCCACACCCGGGTGCAAAATTACACGATTAGTGCCACTGCAATTTTTATTATGCTCAACCTCAAATACCTTCGGCAAAAGCATGGTAACATGCCAGCCAAATCACAATTCAGATGGTTGGCACATCCTACTTTGCGAGAAGGGCAATCAGAAATGATAGCCGCTTGTCTAGAGACTCTTTCAAAAGGTAATTCTCATTTAGCAAGTGCGCCAACAGGAATTGGAAAAACCGCAGCCTCTCTCGCAGCAGCACTGGAAACCGCCAATAGTTTTGAGCATAAAAAAACCGTAATGTTCCTTACACCCAGACAGAGTCAACACAGAATTGTCGTTGACACGGTAAGGAGAATAAATCAAATGAATAGGGATAGGAAACTTTCCCTTGTAGACATGATTGGTCAATCTGGGATGTGTGTAGAACCATTTGCGGGTAATCGCGGTGCAAGTTTTTCTTTACTCTGTTCAAACCACCGAAAGAATCGACAGTGTAGACCTTGGCTAACTAATGCTCCAGGTTTTGAAAGGCGAATACTGAGCGATCCACTCCACGTTGATGAAATGGTTGAAATGAGCAAAATACACCTAGAGGACGGAGAAAAGAGGCAAACCTGCCCTTGGAAGGCTGCACGTAATGCCGCCAAATCTGCTGATGTCGTCGTTTGTGATTATAACCACATTTTCATTGAAGAGGTTAGGAATGCTTCGCTTAAAGCAATGGAATTGAACCTTGAAGATCTAATTGTCGTGGTTGATGAAGCCCATAATCTACCAGATAGGGTAAGAATGGGGATGCAAAGAAGATTAACTCCAACCATGGTCAGGAATGCTGCAACCGAAGTTGAGGAACACTTGGGGGAATTACAAAAATTGGGTGCAATAAACGAGGCTATGAACATCTCAATTCACCTAAAATCGTGGACATTGCAAGTTTGTAAAGAGTATAGGTTGGTACTAACTAGAGAATTCAAGAAACTTGTTTCATCACTTGGTGATGGTAATGAAGTAAGAATAGATGCATCAGTTGCGTTACTTTGGTTGGAAGAAGCATTCGACAAAGTGGCAGCAGAAATATCTCAGTCTACACTTACTGGAGAGGACAGTGTTATCTCGATTCCTGACAAAAAAAATAGATTACAGGCATTCAAATCACAATTGGAAACAAATGAAGTGGAAGTAGATGAAGACGGAGAAAATGAACCATCCGCACACCTACTAGCACACCTAATCGATGTTTTAGTGAAATTTGGAGATGGCACAGCACTATGCTTGGTATTCGAGGGAGAAGGAAGAGAAGGGAGAATCATAACTCATTTACTTGATGCTGGATTGGTAGCTGGGCCAATTTTTGATGAAGTATCAGGGGCAATTTTGATGAGTGGGACGCTCGACCCCCCGGGAATGTTCGGAGATTTGTTGGGCATAGCACAAAATAAACGTGGAGAATCAGTCCATCCTTCACCGTTCTTGAGCAACAGAAGACCTGTCATTATCGCTTCAGATGTAACTACATTATATCGTGAAAGAAGTCCACAGAATACTGAAAAAATAAAACAGCATATTGCTGAATTAGTAAGAAATACCCAAGGCAATGTTGCAGTATTCACACCTTCTTACCGAATATTAGGTGAGGTGTTTGATGACTTTTTCATCCCAGGTATCGAAAAAAAGGTTGAATCCAGAGACTGGTCAAAACAAGACATATCTGCATTAATGGTTGATTTGGAAGATTCCCATAAATTTGGAAAAAAGATATTGCTTGCTGGAGTCTTTAATGGAAAGTTATCAGAAGGTATCGATTATTCGGGTGGAGTTTTGGATGCGGTAGCATGTGTTGGAATTCCAAATCCTCCACCATCTGTCTTCCAAAGTGCTTTCGCTGATTACATCAAAGAGAAATTTGGTCGCCAAAATTTCTGGAGATATGCAAATTCACAGCCAGCGATAAACTCAATCCTCCAAGCAATGGGCAGACCAATCAGAGCAATTGGAGATCGAGCCCTGATTTTACTACTTGATAAACGGCATACTGAAAGGACATATTCTATATGTTTCCCAAATAATTTGATGATGAGTCAAGTTTCAAATCCAGAAGCAACGGGAAGGTATGCAAAGAGATTCTTTTCAAAAGTTCAGAGAAAGCCAGAACCTGAAAGTTTCAATTAAATGAATATTGTGAGGTATGACTATGGAGAAGTGGGACGAGGTCGACATAGAGGTTTCAATAACGGGCCTTGATGTAAATCCAGAGCAACTGCATGTAGCATTTGAGATATCAGGAGACCACCTGGCAGAAGTAAGAGACCGTCACAAAATGGTATTGGTAGAAGCTGGATCATTACCAGAAGAACATATGGCTAACATCGCGCCAGAAAGGCGAATGAAATGGATAATTGATGAATTAAATGGTTCTACTCACGAACGTGGATTCTCAATCCCTTTGTTAGGAGCGGATGAATCTGAAATCAAATTATTCAAAGGTGAAGTTGAAGGCCATTCTCTTTTGAAGTTGACAGTTAACTCTGAATTTGAGAGAACAATACCAATTCCATCAGACATATCATCAATTCAAGCAAGGCTTGAAGACCGAATTTTGAAATTAGATTGGTAATTATCGATTCGGTATATCTCCAAATTGGTTCAATTCTGATACAACTCTTGTTAGAGACTCTTGCGCGAAGACCTTGTGAGACTCACCCATTTCGTGTCTACTATATCTTGCCTCTTCGAATACCGAGTCGAGACTTGATAACGCCTGTTCTGATAATTGAGGAAGAGCGGCTCTGATTGCCATCTCAAACTCTCTTACAGTTTCGAAATCTCTTCGCAGGAATCCTTTGCCCATCAGTAGATGGACTAGGCTCTCATAGCACTGGAAGATTGCTTCTCTCATCGAGTCTCCGGCTGCAAGTAATTCTGCTGTGTAGGAGAATATGTCTGCAATTTCCTTGGCTGTTTCTGCCGCCTTTCTTCTCATCATAATGAAGGCAACTGCTCCACCTACGACCAAGGCCGCAAGTGCGTACATCCACCAAGGTACAGACTCTGCATCTCCTTCGTAAGAATAACTTGGAGATACTCCACTGCTAAATTGTGTGTTGAATTCATTTACTGTGTCAGTAGAAAGGATACCGTTACTTGTTACAGTCATCTTAAGCATTAGTTCTCCATATTCAGATGTGTCACCATAAGGTGGTTCTGAATTGAATTCGAACGTGGCTACTCCGTTGGAGTCTGTCATCACGATAAGATCATCCAATCTTGTCCCATTTTCATATTCAAGGTAAACCGAAATTGCGATTCCAGATACTCCCTCATCGGTATCCAATGCTGTTACCTGTATTTCACCCATGATTGTCTCTTGCTCATTTTCGATGATTGGCTCGACATCCACATCGAATTCAGCATCTATTACGATCGACATCATTCCAGTCCATGAATATCCATCTCGCAAGTACAAACTTGAATTAGTAGGCATCTGAACATTTAGTTGGGTTTGACCTGGATTTATCCAAGTAGGTGCGGTAGCAGTTAGGGTAAAAGTTGCTCCGTTCCAGATTACGTTGGAATTAACACACCTTGAACCAACCTCATTTCCTCCACAATCCCCTGTTTCACCAAGAATTAAACCTAAACCATCGATAACAACGCCTTGACCACCTATCTCTGAAATTCTTCCAGTTATCACAATAGGAGAATTGATACTATCTCCTCTTACAACATAGGCAGATGTCGAATCAATGTGGACTGTTACTTCAGACCAAACTACAACTGTTTTGTTTGTCATAACAGGTAGGTGCCCCGGACTACCTTCGAAATCAAATGAAAGTTGATGATTTCCTCTCGAATAAGCGCTTTCAGCTCTAACCTGAGCAATGAATTCTCCATTTAGTGAAGTAAATACAGATTCAACTAGTACCCCATCAAGATAAATATTTACTGCTTCTCCAGGTAATCCATCATTTAGCGCAGTGTCCAAATCGTACAGATTTCCAGAAATGAACCAGAAGTCACCTCTTGTTGCATCTGAATCCTGTATTTGTACCGTAATTCCGGTTTTGTGTGCCAAGAAGAATGTGGCATTTCCATATCCTGCCCGGTAGTATCCTTGAGCTGGAACATTAGCGTCTACCACGTGGTCTCCATCTGCGAAGATATTTGGCACAGTCCAGTTAACGGTGAAATTTCCGTTTGCATCAGTTGTCGCATTACCGATTGAAATACCTTCAACAGAGATTAATACAATCATTCCTTCAAGCGGATTCAACTGATTATCACCGACAAATCCGTCTATCGTGGTCTGTTGATCAGTTGCTAATTGGTTATCGATATTCACGGTAACAATGATCTTAGAGAATATCAACCAGATACCACTATTGTTGGAGGCTAGGTAATTTGTTGAGCCATTAAACCTAGTTTCCAAAGTAACAGGTCCTAAGTCTGCGTCGGCAGGAACAGGATAAAGGGCAATAAAGCGGCCATCTTGTCCAGTTGTCACGTTTGTTAGGAATTCACCTGCTAACCAAATTTCAATTGTCTCATTTTCTAAAGGATTGTCAACAATATCATTTAGAATTCCTTCCACTGTTAGTAATTCTTCTCTATCAACCTGCCCACCTTGGGTGAGCATTACAATCTTGGTTGGTACTGCTACAGTGAAATTCACGGAATCAACACTTGGCATGTAGAACTCTGGGTTTGCACTGTCACCCTCTCCAATCGGATTTACCCAATCTCTTCCACCATTGAAAACAACTTGGATGTTGTGTAGACCTGCAGTAATGCTTTCAGGTGTATTCCATGTAAATTCAAACAGTCCTGAATCTGCGTTGGTAAGAACACTAGACACCGGTACACCATCTACCAAGAGATAAACTACTCCGCTTGAATTTACACCATTTTCTAGAAGTGGATTATCTAGGTCATCGAGCAATGTTCCATTCACGTGCAGTACATCACCTGCGACTATCGAACCAGAGGTTTCAGTGATATTGATTGATGTTTGAGCTAAAACAACGAAGGTAATTTCAGCGTCATCACCAATTAATCCCGTGGTTCCACTAATTCCATTGAAAACAGAGTACAAATCATGGAATCCAACAGAGAAGTCGTTGGGTACTGTTAGGTTAACATCAACCCTTCCGGAGGAATCAGTCAATCCTACAACGGACACAGATGAACCATTCAGGAATACTGTGACGTCCACTCCTACCACTGGAGCTCCAGTGTTATCTGCGAGTTGAAGTACAGGGTTCACATCTGTACCCCTCTCAGTTCTGTCATTCAATGAAGGCGTATCTGGTCCATCCATAGTTGGAGAGACGTAGATTAGAACCGTGTAACCTCTACTATCAAAAGAGGCGTTATCAGTAGAACCTTCGTAATAATTAACAGATGGTATGTATGTCGCAGTTGCGGTATGATTGCCCGCTGGGAATGCGTTAGTCAAAGTAATGTTTGCAGACCAGGTACCATCTGCTCTCACTTGGCCATCACCAAGTGTGAAACCGGTGGCCATGCCATCGATTGCAAACAAGATATTTGCTGATAAAAGGCTACCACTTCTCAATTGAAGAGAACTACCGTTATCGCTTTCAATTGTTCCATTTATTGGGAATGTTTCGCCAGCTATTGGATTACTTGTTATCGGGTTAACGACCAGCACCGTGTAAGATCGAATGGTCACTGTTGAGAGTGAATTCTGAGTTGGCATCAAGTCGAGTGTACCATTGTAATAGATTGTAATAGTAATCAATCCCAATGGTTGGGTTAGTGGAACATTATGGACGAATGTTGTGTCTCCTTGCCCATTTGTCGTGTTAGAGGTTAACCATGTTTCATCGAATAACACATCCACCGTTAAGTTAGGTAGTGGTTGGTACAAATCAGATGATTCAACTAGTTTGGCACTAATGTTGACATCTCCACCTCTGTTCACAATAATTGGATTGACTGGTTGAAGATTCTCGAATAGAGTAACACCTTTAACAAGAATTGAATGATTACTAGAACTTGTTAGATAGAATGGTGACGAACCATCTACTACTGAGATAATGAAGGTTCTTGGTCCTCTTTTCGTTCCGTTGTTTAGAACATCTGTGGGAACTGAAAGATTGAAACTTCCGTTGCTTGTTGTGTATACTCCATTGATCAATTTTTCTTGTGGATTGTCCAACCAGAACATTTCAAGAGCCACTGCAGAAGTCAGGTTTCTACTCTGATTATCGCCATCCTCGACTTGCCCTACTACCTGGAAATTGACACCTGCTGTAACGTTAGCCGGGATAGAATCTACCCTTATCGAAGATTCAACTTGAACAGTGATATTCAACTCTGTGAAGTTACCATAGTGTCTGGTAGCACCCGCAGCCTTAGCAGCTGTTAGGTCGTCAGCTACAACCATTCTCAAGATGTACTGACCAGGGTCTACTCCAGAAACTAACCATTGGAAAGAGGCGTTGCCCGAAGCATCTGTTGTCTGATTAGCAATTGAGATATTTGCACCGCCATAGTCAAAAATGTATTCTACCACTTTATTCGAAACATTTGAGCCATCTGCGATATCAGTAACTCTGACATCTAAATCAACTGTTGTGTTCATCACCGCTACAACATCGTCTAGTGTGTTATCCCCTAAATTCAATTCAACATCTGATACTATTCCCCAAGTTGTAGACGGAATAGATGGAGGCGCAGGAGGAGTTGCAGAGTCAACCCACTGATAGTATGCTCCACCAGCTGGTGCGAGTGATGTGAAATCGGGCATTACCGTTACATCATATACTCCTGAAGCGAATGTGGTTGGTGCCGCAATACTGAGATTGTATTCACCTGTTGTGTTGTTTAAATTACCAACTGCTGCATCAAACATCGAACCATCAGAACTCATCATTTGTACAATCAGAATTGAATCATTATTCAATACATCTGTGTTTAACACGTCGTCTGTTATTTTTCCATAGATGTATGAAGTATTTCCTAGATAAGTCCAATCATCTACAATGTTAACAGTTACAGAAACTGTTCCCATTATTCGAAGAGTAGAAGAATTTGTAGAGGCCATGAAGAATTTATTTCCATCAAAGTTCATGTCAAACGAATAGTCGCCGGCAACAAGATTGCTATTTGTTACGAAGGTGGGTGCTATTTGTGGGAATGTTGGATCTGTTGTAGTATTTACCAATGTTCCATCAAAATCGAACGTGAAGTTTCCTGTTAGATTGAGATCTAAATCAAACCCTAAATGGTCCGTAACTTGGACAATAATCGACACATCAGTACCTCGTAACTGTGAGTTAGCCTCCAGCTCGAAGAATAGCAATCCTTCCAGCCACCAATCCGTACCAGAAGTATTCACTGAATCTGTTGCGTCTAAGTTATCTGGATAGAAAATCAACTCTAATTCAACTGGTCCAGCTTCAATAGGGGTGTTATTGATTGGTAATAGTTGAGTTATTGCGAAGTTTCCATTTACTGAGATATTGAACACTTCAAAGTAGTCCCCTCCACCCGTTGCTTTTCTCATTCCAAATGACAGGTTTCCAGATAACGCAGTTGGTGAAGCACCAAATGATTCAGCAGTTCCGTTTACATATACCGACTGGCCGATTTGGAATATTGAGTTGTTTGTACCCGGACCCTCAATCGTTGCAGTTAGATTAGGTGCATCTCTGACGTCTAATGTAAATGCCTTACTTACAGGGCGCAAATGGTACTGTGGAGTAGAGAACGCTTGGGAATTATCAACCCATCCGCTAAAACCTAAAGTAGCGGAAATATTGGTCTTAGTTTCCAATTCATCAAGTGTTACATTGATTTCCCAAATTCCGTTGGGCCCTACTGTGCCGGTTAGATTTGTGGCACCATCAACCGATGAAGTGAAGTCAAGCCAAACTGATAAACCCAGTAAGTCGGTTCCACTAGTCATGTTATTTTCAAACAACAAACTACCAGTCAAAGTTGTAGTCGCTCCAGCACCGAGAATTGGTTGATCGATTGCAAGAGGTGTTTCATGGGTTAGATTTGCATCATCTGTAATATTGACGAATACATTCAGATCTATACCATCATTTGAGACATATCCACTTTGAATTGCTTCTATAACAATCTTAGCAAATCCTGTAGGAGGCGCATCGAACACCGTGCCATTGATTGAAAAGTTACCATTTGAATCGGTTTCAAAAAATCCAATGTAATTTGCATCGGTTGCTCCAATACCTGGGACTAATGTAGCAAGTTCATCATCAACCAAGTAAGCCTTTAGCAAAATCCCTGGGATTCCAGTCGTGTTGTCTGTATACTGGAGAGTACCAGTTACGTTAACTTCTGTACTTCCATCTCTGTCGTAATTTGTTGGAGTCCATGTAATGTTTACAATGTCAACATTCTCTGGCTCCGGACAAGAATCGAAAGGAATCCACCCGAGGTCATCTCCGCCCGCTGATTGAGATAATTCTAATCTTACCTCTCCCCATTGAGATAGACTGTTTCCGTAAACAGTGTAACCGTTTCCATTCCAGATTCCACCCTTGTATCCAGTAACAAATCTTGCTGGAATTCCAGCTAGGCGTGCCATAGTGACGAAAGTCGTAGTGAATTGAGAACAGGTTCCTTCCTTTGCTCTGAATAGCATATCATAAACCACATCCACTGCTATGTCTCCACCCGTACCGTTGTAATTTCTCTTGAAATCAAATGTAGCATTGCCATCACGCAGGAAAGTTGCGATTGCTTCTGCCTTGGAATATGCATCGGTAGCACCTGCGTCATTGATCACTTCTGTAGTGATGTTATTTACAATAGATTGTGGTAGCGAATTATTTGTAAAGTATTCAGGTAAAATTAGCGAGTAAGAGGAATCAGTACCTGCTATCGTATCTGCGGATAGGGTCGACCAATCGAACCAGTACTCATATTCTTCAGCCCAGACTGAATCCAGAGGGCCTGTCAAAACTTCGTAGTTATGAGTATCATTAGTTCTAGAAAGTGAGGCTGTGAAATCAGTCCACAATGAGATATTGTGCTGATATGCAGGTATAGGCACGTAGCCAGAAGTTGCTGGAGACATATATTCGATAATCCATGAAACGCTATTATTTGCGTAAGAAGTTGGAGCCAAATGGGTTGAATTCTCATATGGCGTTGAAATAGTCTCTTCTTCATGGATACCAGTTTCGATACCGTATGCACCACCGGTGTAGAAATCGTAGGTGTTTAGTCTCCAAATGTGCTCACGATTTAGGTCAACGACTCCACTTGAATTATTAGCCCAAAATACTACATCGTTGTTGTTATTGGTTATGTCATCACTTGGGTCGAATGGGTCGAAGGGAGAACCTTGACAGTTTGTGAACCAGAACATTTGTGGACACTCAGCGCCATCTAGCATACCTCCACCATCAGTGTCTGGATTTCTCCAATCTGTTCCAGTTGAATTTTCAACGGCGTCAGGTATTCCATCCCCATCAAAATCAGCAGGCAAAATATCATCCGTTGGGTTGTTTTCTGGATTTGTTGAATCAAAATACTCTTGTTTGTCATTGATTCCACCCTGGTCAGTATCGAACATTGTTTCATTAGTAGACCAAATATCTTGACTGCCATTAGTTATGCCGATGTATGCATTATCACAGCCAGTCGAGACTTCGAAGTAATTGTTCAATCCATCTCCATCAGAATCAAGCAGATTGTCACAGGGCTCCAACGGGTCAGTTCCCGCCAATACTTCCTCAAAGTCATCTACTCCATCTCCGTCAGAATCAGCTAAAGTTGGGTTTGAGAATGCGCCATATACACCCAATATTTCTTCCCAGTCTGCAAGACCGTCGCCATCTGCGTCGTAGTAGTCATCATCACAGTAGACTGGATAGGACGGCGCTATTACGTCATGACACCAAGAATTATTTCTAGTTTCGATTGCTACTCCTGATGTTGGAGGCGGGACATTAACTCCAGAGAGAACTAAATTTACAACACCTGCATATGAGAATTGAGTATAGGTCCCAGAATTATTGTAGAATGCGACACCTCCTCCTGGACTAAATCCACTCGAATCTGCCACGGTTAGCTGACTAAAGGTGGAGGAATACTGGGTTTCGGTGGTCGTAAAATTGACCAATGAATCGCACGGGTCCGTACCATGGGTTACATTTGATTCGTCACCGTCGTTAACTCCTCCAGAGTCCGTATCAGCGACATTCCACAGGGTGCAAGAAAGATTTTCCAACCAGTTTTCTAAACCATCATTATCGAAATCACCAGAATCTTCTCTTCGAGTTGGGTCCGTTTCATTTGCGTCAACCAAACCATTTCCGTTCTTGTCTTCATCACCGTCATCGAAGGCGTCGTCGTCGGTGTTGTTATCGCGGGGATCGCTTGCCTGAGGAGGATTACCATACTGCCCGTTTACCTCTACACCATCATTAATTCCGTCATAATCCGTATCTGCATTGGTAGGGTCGGTGAGTAGTGTGAGAGCCTCATATGAATCATTCAAACCGTCGTTATCTGTATCATCGTTATTCGGATTTGTAGAGGTTATGCCGTCGGTTTCCGCTGTTAGGGTAGCACAGCCGCCCGGTCCAATTAGCTGATGGGGAGCGCAAGGTGATATTGTTTCTGTGTAAGGATTATCAGGACCAGGTTGTAGACATGGTTGCCCCCCACATGTTGAATCCCATGAAGGATTGATGTACTCGAAGATGTTTATCAGACCGTCATTATCTGGGTCGCCATTGGCGCCATCAGCGTTAGAAGGTGAGGTGGCGTTTAGACCGTTTGATGCCTCCCATCCATCTGGCATTCCATCACCGTCTGTATCCCATCCACTTCTGTCTTCGTCGGCGATTCCGTCACCATCATCGTCATTAGAACTGCAATCTGCATCTCCATCAAAGTCGTTATCGTTTGAATCTACCATTCCATCTTTGTCGTTATCGATACCGTCGGTACAGATGTTACCTAGTGGATCTTCATCACACAAAATTGTGTTTCCGGTTCCATCACTTCCCGAATCTCCACAGGCAGGCTGATTGTACTGCATTGCATTTTCTTCATCCCAATTGTTTACGGGTATTGTTCCATTCCACCAAACACCGTTATCGAGTACTGAAGTCGTAGAACTTAAGTCCCAGTTTGATGGTTGGCGATAGTTGTATTCTTGTAAATTTGAGAAGCCATCACCATCAGGGTCACCAATGGCACCATCATCGTTTGAAGGAGATAGTGGGTCTAATCCATATTGCCATTCCCATCCATCTGGGAGCTGGTCATTATCAGAATCCCAATCATTTGGCTGTGTATTAATGAGATATTCAAGACCGTATGTTAGACCATCTCCATCTTGGTCGGTATTTGCTAGGGCCGCGTAGGATACAAATTCGATAGAAGCTAAGGAAGAAAATAGCATTAGCATGACTAAAACGATGGACTTAGCCACATTGTTGTCTAATTCTCTTAGTAATTTAGGGCGCGCCGATGCTTGGATGGAGGACATATGCATTGCTACCACTAATCATCTCGTGCTTTGGAAGCACTTAAGGGAAATGGAACAATGTTCATACAAAATATTCCCCCCTATGGGGGGAAATTGAATCAAAGTTCTTCTAATTCCTCAAGTAATTCAAGGTCGTCTTCGATATCTTCTTCCATCACAGGTTCAGGAATGTCGATAAGTTCGGATTCCATTTGTTCCATCTCGAGTTCCTCTAAGTATTCTTCCTCAAGTTGACGAGCGCTTGCTTGTCCTTTTCGATAAACAGCAATCAATCCTACAAGGAGGATTCCGACATATAATCCAATGGTCTGAGGACTCTGGAAGTCAAGCGCCGCATTCATTATGCAATCAAGTCCTTCACAAGTTGTGGTGAATTGGAATTTTGGTGTTTGTTTTAGGTTGCTTGTACTCGTGTTTTGACTTAACGGTTCAACCGATAGGGTGACTGTTACATCTTTTCCAGCAACAACGTCGTCAGAGGCCTCTAGAATCATTGTGAATTCGCTAGTACCAAATGCTGGGATAGTCAGGAGAATTACATTTCCGATTTCAGACGAACCGCCCGTGTTGAAACCAGCAGACCAACCATCAGGAAGGTTCTGAGCTGAGACAATTATATCCAATTCAATATTGTTTGAATTTTCTATTTGGAATTCAACATTCTGCTCTTGGTTGGGCAAGAAAGCGCTCAATCCAGATATTCTTTCAACGAAGATTCGGCCTGGTTCTAGACTTTCTTTGACCTCGATTTTAAGTGGTAAATCGAAATACCTTGGATCATCATCTCCATCTGAAAGCTCCTCGGTTACTCTGAGATACAATGTATGATTTCCGGCTTCAACTCTATCGCGCATCTTTATGGTAACTTCGACGTCTGAGGTCTGGCCAGATGAAAGACGAATTGCTACCACATCGCTGTTGTTATCGTCTACGATGGAATAATCCCATGTTCCATAGGAAGGGTTTCCAGTATCTTCATTGGTATTTTTGTCTAACTTACCGGGGGAAATTAATCTCCAAGTATTCTCACCTGATTCATCGGTACTATCTGTAATCCTGACCTCGAAAGAGACTTCAGAACCCGGATCTACTGGTCCGACTTTTCCGATTTCTTGTCCGCCATCTGAATCCGCAATAACTTCAGCCAGGATACCGAAGGTTCGGTGAACAGTGAAAGAAACACTGGATTGTAAATTTACATCTCCGACGCTATAACATGCTATAGTGACAATTCCAATGTCAACATCATCACGGGTTGCAGGGGGGAAAATTTTCAGTTGAATAGGCATAATCTCGTGTGAACCAATGTCGTTTGTTATCGCATATGGTCCTTGGATAGTAAGAGGCTCTCTTGTATCGTTATCAATGAATTCAAAATTCCAGTTGGAACTAGGTTGGTCTTCTACTCTGAGCCTGTATTGGTCGGTATCAAATCCTGCATTAAACAGGTCGATGTAGAACTCGGAACCTTCGAAAGATTCTGAGTCGATGTAATGGGAAACTGTTTCATCAAATGCCTCTGGGCGATTTGAATCTGCAATCTCTATCTGATGGTCTTCATCTTCATAGACATTCAATCTCGGTTCTGCATAGACGCCTACTTCTTCGATGTCAAGAACGATTTTCTCAATTACAACTTCCTCTCTAACCCCATCTTCATTGTCAATGAAACCTCGTGCCCAGACTTCAATTCTGTCTGGAGCGGTTGAAAGGTCATCTTCTGGTGTCTCGATTGTTAGAGTTGCTATCTTGAAGGAGCCTCCGCTGTTTAGGTAGTAGCCCATCGGCTGGTCCCATTCAGGGGTAGGCCAAGACGAGGGCAGGGAGGTGAAGAGTTCAAATTCGACTTCCATCGGTGTGCTTGCTGAACCAGTGTGTTCTACCATGAATTCCACACTAGAAACCTGCCCTGGAGCGATTAATACGCTGTCAGGCTGGTCAACTGGTAAAGACAAAAACATTCCATATTCCATAATCTCGATTCCTGGATGATTGTATACTACGTTGTGTCCTTGGACATCAATAATTTCCAGTGTGAGGTTATACTCTCCAGAAGCAAGACCTGCGTCATATGTCCAAGTATAATTTCCTACCAGTCCATTGTTATCCAGTCTTAAATCGTCATCTTCAAATTCTCTATCGAAGATTGATTGAGTGCCGGACGGGGATGTCAGGACCAAGTTAACTGAGTGAATATCATCTCTACCAAAGGCGTCTCTAACGTCCACGGAGAACTGTATTGTCCTGTAATCTGGCCGATGGTTTGGCTCCCATTCAAGTTGTTCCGCATCAGTCCAAACACCTCCTGGGGCGTGAACCCTTACGCTTGAATCTTGGAGTGCATTAGCTTTCATCGCTATTCTCGAGAAACCATTTGTTTGTTCAACGTCACCGTATGCAACCAAGATATCGCAATCACCAGCACCAATTCCTCCTTGCCCTTCACAAGATGCTGAGCCATCGATTTGTAGTCTTAGTTGGGAATCTTTCTCTACTTTGAAACCGTCCGCAGGTACATCGAAATAAATCTCATTTAGCGTCCACGAACAGCTTTGCCCAATGAAGCCAGGATTACAAGGGTCGTCAAGGCTCATTGTTTCGGTGTAGGTTGGTCCACCAACCGAATTTAGAGTAAATGTCAAGTCTGCAGTTGAACCTTCTTGTCCTAAAAATTGAAGATAAACATACAACTGAACTTGGTCTGAAGAGCCTTGGCCGAAAATCTGAAGGTCGCTGATTAAGTCATCTGACCTAAATTCAACTCCTGAAAGAATGCTTGCTTCTTCATGTGAACCCTCAGGCTCGATAGTAGTGATCATTCCATCCCCGCCGGAATCTCCGGGTTCATCCAAAAAGAGGTTGTAGGATTGTAAATTGGCAGGAACTTGGGACTTATTTTTAGTTTCTTCAAGGGGGGATACAGACACAGTAGGTGTCACAATCGACATCAGTAGCAACAGCACAATTAGAGGGGCTATCCGTGAATTAAGCATGCGCACCGAGTTCTCGTCGACATCGGAGTGTTAAACTATTTTGCATTCAATGCATTAAAACAGGGCTGACTGTCAGCCTTTTCTCAAACGCCAAGAATACAATAATAAAAACGGAATTTTGCTAAAAATAATTACTGAAAATGAGTTAGATTGTATGCTTTCAATCAGACTCATTGCCAGCGGTTACCAGTCTAATACTGGTGGATTGTGCGCATTTAAAATGTGGCTATACTCATCATAACCATCTACGCAATCTGCTTTCCGATCGTCGACGAGAATAGGATCAATTTCAATAACAATTTTGCATTGGAAAGTTGTTAAATTCTCGTTTTCTTTTTGTGAATCACTATCGACCAGTACGTATCCTAAGATGGATAAAATGACAATCAGTCCCAGAATTAAACAGGCTACTTTGGACATTCTTAGAAGTATTTTTAGACGCTTAGAAATATTGTTAGTACCCGACTCATTCATTAATTCCGAGTGATGCCCGAAGTCTGAGCGGGGGTTGCCGAGTGGTCAAAGGCGCCGGGCTTAAGATCCGGTCACGATGTGTTCGTGAGTTCAAATCTCACCCCCCGCACCACTAAGTCAGCGACCAACCACCATCTACCGGTAATATGTGTCCTGTGATGTATTTCGCTTCATGAAGAAATTCAACAGCCATTGCAATATCTTCTGGCTTCCCTGACCTCTCTAAAGGTATCTTCGCTACGATGGATTCAAAATTTTCTTTTTCCCACGGGGCGGCCATTATCGCTCCTGGCGCCACACCATTAACCCTTATTTCGGGTGCTAATTCACCAGCCAAATTTACTATCAACTGACGTAGTGCACCTTTGGTTGAAGTATAATGAGACAAGTTGTCCCATGCATGATTCCAACTCGTATCTACGATTCCTATTACAGAACCATTCTTTGACCTCAACTTTGGAGTCAAGCCCTGCGTGATGAAGAACGGAGCATCTAAGTGTACTGCTGAATATCTTCGAAGTTCTTGCGGAGTAACCTTAGCAAAGTCTTCTTCTTCAAAAATCGAAGCATTGTGAATCAATAAATCGATTCCAGAGCATTTTTTGACCAAATCATGGTCATGGATTTCTTCAATAATTCTGAACAGGTCTTCGTCATTAGTCAAATCACCTGAAACTACAGCCCCCTCACCTCTAGAAAGGATTTGCCTTGCCTGAGTAAGTGACCGGTTACAGTGTATTATTACAGCCCAACCATCGTCCAATAATCTACTTGCGATTACTGCGCCGATTCTTCGTGCACCACCGGTAATTACTGCGAGTCTCATTGTAATGCCAAAATACCTCTTCCACTTGAAACCTCGTAATCCACCAAACCTATTCTTTTTGCACTGAATCTCCTCGGAGCAATTACAGGGGGGGAATTGTGTGGCTGTAAAAAAATTACAAATGGCAAAAACAAGACAACGACTTCCCGATTGGTTCAGAGTAAAATTACCATCTGGAGAACTTCAACAAAAGTTCAATGAAACCAAAGATACAGTAACTGATAATATGTTACATACGGTATGTCAAGAGGCTAAATGCCCAAACATTCATGAGTGCTGGGCTGCAAAAGATGCGACGTTTATGGTTGCTGGACAAGAGTGTACAAGAGGATGCAGGTTTTGTGCGGTTGGAACCATCAAAAGACCTCCTCCACTAGATGAAAAAGAACCAGAAAATCTTGCAGATGCAATTTCATCAATGGGGCTTAATCATGCTGTAATTACAGTCGTTAACAGAGACGATTTAGCTGACAGTGGGGCGTCCCATTATAGAAAGTGCTTGGAAGCAGTAAGAGAGAGAGCGCCTGAGGTAACTCTGGAATTATTGTGTAGTGATTTGGCTGGCGACCATGACGCGTTGGAATCTTTGTTACTAAATTTAGATCTCGAAGTATTTGCACACAACGTGGAATGTGTGCCGAGGTTGGATTCTATAGTTCGTGATGCTAGAGCATCATTTTTTCAATCATTAGACATTTTGAAGAAGGCAAAGGAGCTACGCCCAGACATACTTACAAAATCTTCTATTATGGTTGGTTTGGGTGAAACCGACGAAGAAATTTCAGAAGTTTTGGCCATTCTTCGTAACGCAAGGGTTGACCTTGTAACCATAGGGCAATATCTTGCACCTAGTCCAAATCACTTACCAGTTGATAGATTTCCGGAGCCTGAAAAATACGACTCATGGAGTAAAGAAATCGAGGACTTAGGTTTCCTTGGATGGGCTTGTGGACCTCTGGTTAGGTCATCTTACAAGGCTGGAGAATTACTATCCAAGGCATCGGTAAGGCTTAGAACGGACAAGGAGTGAGGCAATCATGTCGGACAAAGATGCTGGTGAGATGGAGACATATGTCGTGCCCACTGCACCATTCCGGCCCGGCGAAACCGCTGATTTTGGAGGCAGTTGGACCGAAAAACCAACCGACTTGAATCGACCTGACCCTGTAAGTTGTTCAACAGAAGACACAGTAGACCACGCAAATGGGTTAATTCGTGTCTTAGATGATGACGGAAGTGCATCTGGTGAATGGAACCCGCAACTCGATGCGAGCGAATTAATCAAAGGCCTTGAAATGATGATGAGGCTAAGAATTTTCGATGATAGAATGATAAAAATGCAAAGAACCGGTAAACTTTCATTTTACATGCGCTCATTTGGAGAAGAAGCAATCGCTATTGCTCAAACAATGGCATTGGACGACCATGACTGGATATTCCCCTCCTATCGTCAACCAGGCGCACAATTTGTCAGAGGCCGTGACATGGTAAGCATGATTTGCCACTGTATTGGAAATACAGAAGACAATATTCGTGGCAGACAAATGCCTGTTCACTACTCTTGGAGAGAAGGTCACTTTATTTCGATCTCAAGCCCGGTTGGAACCCAATTCAGCCAAGCCGTCGGAGTCGCAATGGCATCGGCCTACAAAGGCGACGACCAGGCTACAATTACATGGTTAGGTGATGGAACAAGCGCTCAAGGAGATTTCCATTATGGGCTTAACTTTGCTTCAGTATTCAAACCACCAGTAATTCTCAATGTTGTTAACAACCAATGGGCAATTTCAACCCACAAAAACCTAGCAACAGGTGGAAAGAACTTCGCCGCAAGAGGACTTGCTTACGACATACCTTCCCTAAGGGTTGATGGAAATGATTTCTTGGCGCTTTATTCTGTAACAAAATGGGCAAGAGAGAGAGCGAGGGCCGGTTTGGGCGCCACCTATATTGAGGTGTACACCTACCGGGCTGGCGCACATTCCTCATCAGATGACCCAAGTAGATACAGACCCGGTGATGAATTCGAATGTTGGCCAGGTGGAGACCCTGTTCAAAGATTAAAGGACCATTTGATAAAAATAGGGGCATGGTCTGAAGAAAAGAACGAGGAATTATCCAAACAAATCGACTCTGAAGTAATGGTCGCATACAAGAAAGCATGTGAATATGGAGATTTGGCAAATGGTCCATTCCCACCTGCTTCAACTATCTTTACAGAGGTGTATGAAGAAGTACCTTGGCACGTTCAAGAACAAAGAGAGGAACTTGGTAAGTGAGGTGATATTATGACTGAAATGAATATGATACAATCACTAAACAGCGCTCTTGAATCAATGCTATTAAAAGACGAGAATGTCGTCATTTTTGGAGAAGATGTAGGATATTTTGGCGGAGTATTTCGCGTTACAGACGGTCTTCAAGAAAAATATGGAGAGCACAGAGTTTTCGATGCACCTCTGGCGGAGGGTGGTATCGCCGCTATTGCTTTTGGAATGGGACTTAATGGATTGCGACCAGTCGCTGAGATACAGTTTGCAGACTACATCTTCCCTGCATATGACCAAATTGTCAACGAGATTGCAAAGTTACGCCACAGGTCTGGCGGTGAGTTCTCGACTCCGGTTACAATTAGAACCCCAGCAGGAGGAGGAATAAAGGGAGGTCACCATCATTCACAGAGTCCTGAATCGCAATTTACTCACACGCCTGGGTTGAAGGTAGTCTACTGTTCCAACCCAAATAACGCAAAGGGTTTGTTGACCAGTGCGATTGAATCTAATGATCCTGTGATTTTCTTCGAGCCCAAAAGATGCTACAGAGGACCATTCTATGGCGACCCACACAATGTTCCGACATGGAAGGGACATCCTAAGGGAGAGGTTCCTGAAGGACACTACTCAATTCCATTGGAACAAGCCGAGGTCGTAAGAGAGGGCGATGCATGTACAGTTATTGCATGGGGAGCAATGGTTCATGTTGCAGAACAAGCAATAAATGATTCAGGAATAAATGCTGAACTTATTGATTTGCAGACCCTTGTTCCTTGGGACAGAGACACAGTAGTTAATTCAATCAAGAAAACAGGACGTTGTGTTATCGTTCATGAGGCACCTAAGACAAGCGGATTTGGTGCTGAAATGTCAGCATCGATACAAGAAAGATGCTTCTGGCATTTGGAATATCCAATTCTCAGGGTCACAGGTTGGGACACCCCATTCCCTCACACAACAGAATGGGATTACCTGCCTAGTCCAGAAAGAATAGCTGAAGCAATAAAGAAAACACAGGAGGCATAATTATGGGAGTATTTGCATTTAAATTACCAGACATTGGAGAAGGAGTTGTTGAAGGAGAGGTCGTCGAATGGATGGTCGCAGTTGGAGATTCAGTAAAAGAAGACGACCCAATTTTGTCTGTCATGACCGATAAGGCAACCGTTGAAATTCCTTCTCCGACTGACGGTGTTGTAAAATCTATAGAAGGAGAACCTGGAAGTATTCTAGCTGTCGGCCAAGTTTGTATCGAGTTCGATATCGATGGAGATGGTAATGCAGTCGCAGAACCGGAGACCAAAGTAGAAGAAGAGGTTCCAGCCGTTGTTGAAGAAACACCAGAACCGGTAGTTGAAGATGAGCCAGAGCCGGCACCAGAACCTGCTCCTGCGCCTGCTCCTAAGCCTACACCTGTAGTTGTCGCCGCTCCAGGTGCAAGACCACTTGCATCGCCTGCAGTACGACAGAGAGCAAGAGAATCAGGAATTGACTTAGCATCGGTAGCTGGGAGTGGACCTGCTGGTAGAATCACTCATTCTGACCTTGACTCATGGAAGTCTGCAGGAAGCCCTGTTGCTGCCGCTGGAC